>Ga0209051_1000867_pt1 | contig 30608 bp, 23 predicted proteins | sample AraplaCvi_mMS_r2_2_FD_184286 | JGI IMG/M metagenome (GOLD analysis project Ga0209051, IMG submission 184286) | Arabidopsis root microbial communities from North Carolina, USA - plate scrape MF_Cvi_mMS_r2 (SPAdes) (version 2) | ecosystem: Host-associated > Plants > Roots > Endosphere | place...
AGTCGAGTTCGCCCCAGTTCGTCTGGCGCAGCAGCTGGTCGAGCGCCTGCGTGGCCATCGGGCCGCGCCAGACGACGGCCTGGTCGGCGTCGACCAGGAAGCCGATGGACATCACCTTGACGCCGTGGTTCTCGAGCGGCTGCATGGTCTTGCCGTCCTCGGACTGCGGGCGGCCGGAGACGCCCATCATCAGCGGCAGGCTGGGGCCGTAGATGTCGGCGTCGAGCAGGCCGACGCGCGCGCCCTCGGCGGCCAGCGCCAGCGCCAGGTTGACCGCCGTCGTGCTCTTGCCGACGCCGCCCTTGCCGGACGAGACGGCCACGATGTTGGCGACGCCCGGCAGCAGCGGCACGCCGCGCTGCACCTGGTGCGCGACGACCCTGCTCGAGACGCGGGCCTCGACGCCCGTGACGCCCTCGACCGTGCGCGCGGCCTGCGCGAGCGCCGCCTGCACCACGCCGTGCTGGCTGCGCGCCGGGTAGCCCAGCTCGAGGTCGAAGGAGACCGCGCCGTCGGCGCCGACCTTCAGGTTCCGGAGCTGGCGATGGGCGGTGTAGGGCTGGCCGGTGTGGGGGTCGACGACCGTGGCGAGGGCGGCGGTCAGCGCGGCTTCGGAGGCGGGCATGGGGAACTGGCTCTGGATGGGAGGGCCAGTCTACTCGCGCGCCGGCGGGGCCGACATGAGGGGGGTCAAGCGCGGCGGCAGGGGGCGGCGGGGACCAGCCTCAGGCCAGTCCCCGCATTCGGAAGGCGGCCGGGAGACACGGGGTCGGAGGCCAGGCCCCCTCGCCTTCATTCCGCGAGGAAAGTGCGCTGCAGCGGACTCGGCGTGCCGTCCGCCAGCACGCCCGCGCGCACCTGCCCGTCCGCGCCGTAGAGCGTCACCGTCGCGAACGGTCCGTTCAGCTCGATGCGCGCGAAGCCGGGCGAGCCCACGCCGTCCAGCGGGTACGGCCCGGGCGTCGACACCTGGGCCGGCTTGCCGGGGTAGTCGGTGCCGAGGCAGGTCGTGACCGGCACCGTGTTGGCCGGTGTCATGGAGCCGACCGTCCAGGTGCCGGGCTCGTCGGTCACGTAGCCGTTCTTCTTGGCCGCGTTGACTGGGCGGCAGAAGGTGTTGACCCAGCTGTCGGGCATGTTGGCGTGCGGCACCGAGAACTCGCGCAGGCCCGAGTGCGTGCCGTCGTCGTAGGCGCCGCCGCTGTGGATGTCGCCGCTCAGCACGATGACGTTGCGCACCCCGTCCGCGGCGAGCGCGTCGAGCAGTTGCTGCTCCTCGGCCGGGAAGTCGCCCCAGGCGTCATAGGTCTTGGTGGTGCGGTTCATCGGCACCGGGCTGAGGATGAACTTCCAGGTGGCGGTGGAGCTGCGCAGGCCCTCGACGAGCCAGTTCAGCTGGCAGCTGCCCAGCATGGTCGCGCCCTCCCCGCTCGACACGCGGTCGCTGCGCGCGTCCAGCACGAACAGGTCGGCGAGCGGGCCCCACGAGATGCGTTGGAAGTCGCTCTTGCAGAAGCTGCCGTCGGCCATCGCGCTGTCGGCGGCCCAGAGGTAGTTCTCGCGGTAGGTCTGGAACGCGATGTCGCGCGTCGGGCAGGCCTCGTCCTGGTTGTTGGCGCAGAAGTCGTGGTCGTCCCACGCGTAGTAGAACGGCGTCTGGGGGCGCGTCGCGGTGCTGGCCAGCAGGCCGGCGGAGAAGTCGGCCCCGATGGCGGTGTTCGGGCGGCGCATGTCCTGGTGCATCGCGCGCATGTCCGACAGCACCTCCGGCGAGCCGGGCGGGTAGGTGCTCTTGCCGTCGGGCTCGGTCGCGGGGTTGCGGTGATCCATGTCGCCCAGGAAGACGACGAGGTCGTTGGACATCGCCGCGGCGGTGCGCAGCGCGGGGCTCGCGACCAGCTTGTTGGCGAAGTCGGACATCACGGTGAACGACAGCGTCGTCGGCGCCGCCGGCGCGGTGCGGAAGAACTGCGACTTCGACCAGGTCGAGCCGCCCCCCGCCTGCACGATGCCGACCTGCCACTCGTAGGTCTTGCCCTCGCCGAGTCCCCCGAGCGCGAACTTGAGCGTGTCGTCGGAGGCCGCGTCGCTGACCTGGGACGGCGTCTGCTTCCAGGTCTTCTGGCCGGTGGCGCGCAAGCGCAGGCGCGCCGAGGCGCCGTCGGCGTTCAGGCGCAGCCAGACCTGCGCCGCGTCGGCGGTGACCGCGCCCGCGAACGGCGGATCGCTGCAGCTGATGGCGCCGGCGCCGCAGTAGGTGGGCGGCTTCGTGCCGGCGTGGGCGACACCGGCGACGGCGAACGCGCACAGGGCGAGGGTCGCCGCGAGCGCGCGGCGGCTTGCATGCTTCATGGGATGGCTCCTCCTTCGAATGGATCGGAAGGAGGCTTCGGTGCGCCCATCGGCACGACGCACCCGCAGGCTCGTCGCCGCCTCGTGGCGGTGCCTGTGCGGACCCCTCCTCGCGGGCGGCGCCGGGTCGCGTGTTCCTTGTCCCGTGCGTCGCCGTCCTCACCCTCAAGGACGGGATTAGGCGAGCCGGGACGACAGTCCGGGGCCTTCGAACTAGGGATGACCGAGAGGCAACACCTCGGACGCCGCCCGCGCCGGGAGCAGGCGAAGCACGCTGGCCACCGCGCCCGCGAGCGAGAACGCGCCGCCCAGCCACAGCGCCACGTGCGGCGCGCGCAGGTGCGCGAAGGTGTGGAAGCACAGCGCCACCAGGCCGGCGCCGGCCGACTGCCCCAGCAGGCGCGAGGTGGCCACGACGCCGCTCGCGCCGCCGCTGCGTCGCGGCGGGGCCGCGGCCATCAGCGCCTTGAGGTTGGGCGCCTGGAAGAAGCCGAAGCCGGCGCCGCACAGCGCGGCGCGCCAGGCGATGTCGAAGGGGCCCGCGTTCGGCCCGAGCAGCGCCAGCGTCACGAAGCCGACCGCCAGCACCGCCAGGCCGAGGCTTCCGAGCACGCCCGCCGGATGGCGGTCGGACAGGCGCCCCGCCACGACCGCCATCACCGCGACGACCGCGGGCCAGGGCGTCATGAGCAGCCCCGTCTCGACCGCGCTGTAGCCCAGCACGCCCTGCAGCAGGAAGGGCAGCGAGACGAAGGCGAGGCCCTGCGCCGCGAAGGCGCAGACGGCGGTCAGCGCCGACAGCGCGAACACCGGCACGCGGAACAGGTCGACCGCCAGCATCGGCGCCGGGTGGCCGCGCTGGCGCCGCGCCAGCAGCACGCCCGCGGCGGCGGCGACCAGCCACTCGGCGCCCACGGCCAGCGGCGATCCCGCGTGGGCCACCGATTCGTAGCCCAGCGCCACGCCGCCGAACAGGACCGCGCACAGCAGCGCCGCCAAGCGATCGAACCCGTGCGACTCGCGCGGCGACGCCGGCAGGCTGCGCCAGCCGACGACGGCCGCCAGCAGCCCGAGCGGCACGTTGACGAGGAACAGCCACGGCCACGACGCCACGGCCAGCACGCCCGAGGCGACGGTCGGCCCCACCGTGAAGGCGAGCGCGACCACCAGCGCGTTCCAGCCCACGCCGCGCCCCAGGCGCTCGGGGGGGAACACGAAGCGGATCAGGGCGATGTTCACGCTCATGATGGCGGCGGCGCCCAGGCCCTGCACGACGCGGGCGACGATCAGCACGCCGAGCGAGGACGCCAGGCCGCAGGCGAGCGACGCGGCCGTGAAGAGCACCACCCCGCCCGTGTAGACGCGCTCGTAGCCGAGGATCTCGCCCCAGGCCGCCAACGGCACCAGCACCGCGATCATGGCCAGCTGGTAGGCGTTGACGACCCAGATCACCGGGGCGGCGGCCACGTGCAGGCTGGCGGCGATGGTGGGCAGGGCCGTGTTGGCGATCGCGGTGTCGAGCGTGGCCAGCGCCACGGCCAGCAGGATCGCGAGCAAGGCCTGGGCGCGCTGGCGGGCGGACAGGCCGCCGGGGACGGCGGGCGACGGGGCGGCGGCGGTCATGCGGGATCGAGGTCGACGGCGATGGTGCATTGCAACACCGGATCGATCCCGGGGCGGCCGGCCGGGGCATTGGGCCGTCCGGGCGCCGCCCCGCGCCCGTAGAATGACGGGTTCCGCCCGGGTGATTCCCCGGACGCCGCAGCATCTTCCGGCACCATGACCCGCAAGCTCTTCGTCACCACCGCCCTGCCCTACGCGAACGCGCCGTTCCACATCGGGCACATGATGGAATACATCCAGGCCGACATCTGGGTGCGGTTCCAGCGCATGCGCGGCCACGAGGTGCACTTCGTCTGCGCCGACGACGCCCACGGCGCGCCGATCATGATCGCGGCCCAGAAGGCCGGCAAGACGCCGCAGGCGTTCGTCGGCGAGATCGCCGCCGGCCGCGCGAAGTACCTCGAGGGCTTCCACGTCGCGTTCGACAACTGGAGCTCGACCGACGCGCCCGAGAACCACGCGCTGGCCAAGGAGATCTACCTGGGCCTGCGCAAGAACGAGCTCATCGACGTCAAGACCATCGAGCAGTTCTTCGACCCGGTCAAGGCGATGTTCCTGCCCGACCGCTTCATCAAGGGCGAGTGCCCCAAGTGCGGCGCGAAGGACCAGTACGGCGACTCGTGCGAGGTCTGCGGCTCCGTCTACGCGCCCACCGAGCTGAAGAACCCGTACTCCACGCTCAGCGGCGCCACGCCGGTGCTGCGCTCCAGCGAGCACTACTTCTTCCGCCTCTCGGATCCGCGCTGCATCGAGTTCCTGCAGAAGTGGACGACCGACCCGGGCCGCCTGCAGCCCGAGGTGCTGAACAAGATCAAGGAGTGGTTCGCGAAGGATCCCGAGACCGGCCAGGGCGGCCTGGGCGACTGGGACATCAGCCGCGACGCGCCCTACTTCGGCATCGAGATCCCCGACGCCCCGGGCAAGTACTTCTACGTCTGGCTCGACGCCCCGATCGGCTACCTCGCCTCGCTGAAGGACTACTTCAACAAGACGGGCCGCGACTTCGACGCCTTCTTCGCCGATCCCGACGTCTCGCAGGTGCACTTCATCGGCAAGGACATCACGTACTTCCACACGCTGTTCTGGCCCGCGATGCTGCACTTCTCCGGCCGCCGCACGCCCGACCACGTCTTCGTGCACGGCTTCATCACGCTCGGCGGCGACAAGATGAGCAAGAGCCGCGGCACCGGGCTGTCGCCGCTGAAGTACCTCGACCTCGGCCTGCAGCCCGAGTGGCTGCGCTACTACATCGCGGCCAAGCTCAACTCGCACGTCGAGGACATCGACTTCAACCCGGAAGACTTCAAGGCGCGCATCGACGCCGACCTGGTCGGCAAGTACGTCAACATCGCCAGCCGCGCCGCCGGCTTCCTCGCCAAGCGCTTCGGCGGCACGCTCTCGGGCGACCTGGGCGTCGAGGGCTCGGCCGTGCTGGACGCCCTGCGCGCGCAGAAGGACGCCATCGTCGAGCTCTACGAGGAGCGCGAGTACGGCAAGGCGCTGCGCGAGATCATGGCGCTGGCCGACAAGGTCAACGAGTACATCGACCAGCACAAGCCCTGGGAGCTCGCCAAGAAGGCCGGCGCCGACGCCGCGCTGCAGGACGTCTGCAGCACCTGCATCGAGGCCTTCCGCCTGCTCACCATCTACCTCAAGCCGGTGCTGCCGGCGCTGGCGCGCCAGGTCGAGGACTTCCTGAAGGTGCCGCCGCTCACCTTCGGCGACGTCGCCGACGCGCTCGGCGCTCACACGATCGGCGCCTACCCGCGCCTGATGGAGCGCGTCGACCCGAAGCTGCTCGAGGCGCTGCTCGAGCCGCCGGCCGCGGCGGTGGCGGTGCCGGGCGGCGAGGCCCTCGCGCCCGAGATCAGGATCGACGACTTCGCCAAGCTCGACCTGCGCATCGCGCGCATCGTCAACGCCGAGCGGGTCGAGGGCTCCGACAAGCTGCTGCGCCTGACGCTCGACGTCGGCGAGGGCCGGCACCGCAACGTGTTCTCCGGCATCTCGGCGCACTTCGCGCCCGAGGCGCTGGTCGGCAAGCTGACGGTGCTGGTCGCCAACCTGGCGCCGCGCAAGATGAAGTTCGGCGTCTCCGAGGGCATGGTGCTGGCCGCGAGCCACGCCGACTCGTCGGTCGACGGCGGCCTCTACCTGCTCGAGCCGGGCACGGGCGCCCTGCCCGGCATGCGCCTGCACTGATCGCCTAAAATCGCCCCGCCTCCCCTCGATAACCGCCCCGCGAAGACCATGCCGCTGTTCTGGAAGCCCTACAAGTCGGAAGTCAACCAGTTCCTCGACGAGCTCAAGGCCAAGCGCCCCACGCTCGAGGCCGAACAGCGCGCCGGCCGCGCGCTGCTGTGGGACAAGCAGCTCGACCGCGACCTGCTCGAGGGCTACCAGGAAGCGCGCGTCGCCCAGCAGCCCTACGTCTACCAGACGCACGCCAAGTGACGTCCGAGGCGCCGGACAGCGGCGAAGGCGCCGCGGCCGGCGTCCTGCCCGCCCCCGAACCGGGCCCGCCGCCCGTCGACGGCGTGGCGCTCGCGCGCATCTACAGCGAGCCGCTGTTCAAGCTGCCGCAGGATCTCTACATCCCGCCGGAGGCGCTCGAAGTCTTCCTCGAGGCCTTCGAAGGCCCGCTGGACCTGCTGCTCTACCTGATCCGGCGCCAGAACTTCAACATCTTCGACATCCCGCTGGCGCAGGTCACGCGCCAGTACCTGGACTACGTCGAGCAGATCCGTGCGCGCAACCTCGAGCTGGCCGCCGAGTACCTGCTGATGGCCGCGATGCTGATCGAGATCAAGTCGCGCATGCTGCTGCCGCCCAAGCCGAGCGAGGACGGCGCCGAGCCCGAAGACCCCCGGGCCGAGCTGGTGCGGCGCCTGCTCGAGTACGAGCAGATGAAGCTCGCCGCGGCGCAGATCGACGCCCTGCCCGTCATCGGACGCGACTTCCTGCGCGCCCAGGTGACCATCGAGCAGTCGATCGAGGCGCGCTTCCCGGACGTCGACGTGAACGACCTGCGCGAGGCCTGGGCCGACATCCTCAAGCGCGCCAAGCTCAACCAGCACCACCGCATCTCGCGCGAGCAGCTCTCCGTGCGCGAATACATGACCAAGATGCTGCGCCGCCTGCAGGGCGTGCGCTTCGTCGAGTTCCAGGAGCTGTTCGACACCGCGACCAGCCCCACCGTCCTCGTCGTCACCTTCATCGCGATGCTGGAGCTCTCGCGCGAGCGCCTGCTCGAGGTGACGCAGGCCGAGGCGTTCGCGCCGATCTACGTGCGGCTGGCCTACCAGCCGGCCGAGGCCGCATGACGACGCCCGGCGAGCGCGGCCACCTGCGCCTGGTGGAGCCGGCGCCGCGCCAGGACGTGCTGGAGGCCGACGAGGCGCGCCGGCGCCGGCTGGCCGAGCCCGAGCTCGACTACGTCGCCGAGCTCGATGCCGAGGCGGCGCCCGACGACCCGCCGCGCGCGCCGCCCTTCTCGCCGCGCCTGGCGGTGCTGGCCCTGCTCGCCTTCCAGGTGATCGGCGTGGTGAGCTACCTCGGCAAGTACGTCGAGCTCACCCGCACGCAGACCGTGTCGCCCGCGGCCGCCATCCTCTCGCTGCCCGCCGTGGCCGCGCTCTACCTGGCGGCGGCCATGTCGCTGCTGCGGCCGGGGCGCGGGCGCGCGCTCTTCATCGTCGCGGCCGTGGGCCTGGGGATCGCGGTGCCGTTCTGGGGCATCTCGTACGGCTGGACCTGGCCCGTGGCGGCGGGTTCCATGCTGGGCCTCGCGGGGGCCTGGGCGGCGCGCGCCGCGGCGCGGCAGAACACCGCGCAGCCCTGAGCCGAGCGCGCGGGGGGCTGGCCTGCGGCGAGTCCCCGTGTCTGCACACGTCGGCATCGGGAACACGGGGACAGGCCGCAGGCCAGTCCCCACCCTCCCAGCGTCAGGCCTCGAGGCGGAAGACCGCCGTCGCTTCGACGAGGCGTGCCGCCTGCCGGCGCAGGCTGTCCGCCGCGGCGGCGCTCTCTTCCACCAGCGCCGCGTTCTGCTGCGTCACGCCGTCGAGCGTCTGCACCGCAGTGCCGACCTGGCCGATCTCGCGCGCCTGCTCGGTGCCGGCGCCGCTGATCTCCACGATCAGTTCGTCGACGCGGCCGACGTGGGCGACGATGTCCTCCATCGAGCGCCCCGCGTCGTCGACCAGGCGGGCGCCCGCCTCGACGCGCTCGAGGCTCGCGCCCACCAGCGTCTTGACCTCGCGCGCGGCCTCGGCCGAGCGCTGCGCCAGCGAGCGCACCTCGCCCGCCACCACCGCGAAGCCGCGACCCTGCTCGCCCGCGCGCGCGGCCTCGACGGCGGCGTTGAGCGCGAGGATGTTGGTCTGGAACGCGATGCCGTCGATCACGCCGATGATGGCGCCGATGCGCTCGCTGCTGGCCGAGATCTCGCGCATGGTGCTGACGACGTCGCCGACCACGCCGCCGCCGCGCGTCGCGGCGCCCCGGGCCTCGGCCGCGATGCGCGCCGCCTGCTGCGCGGTGTCGGCGTTGCGCGCGATGGTGGAGCCTAGCTGCACCATCGCCGCGGCGGTCTGCTGCAGGTTCGCGGCCTGTTCCTCGGTGCGCTGGCTCAGGTCGGCGTTGCCGTGGGCGATCTCGTCGCTGCCCGTGGCCACCGACTGCGCCGATTCGCGCACCTGGCGCAGGACTCCCTGCAGCTGCACGCGCATGTGTTCGACGTCGCGCACGAGCGCGCCGATCTCGTCGCGGCCGTCGCTCGCGAAGGCGCGCGTCATGTCGCCCGCCGCCATGCTGCCCACGGCGTCGCTCAAGCCGCGCAGCGGACGCGAGACCCAGCGCCGCACCATCCACTGCAGGCCCAGGCCGAGCGCGACCGCGGTCGCGGCCATCAGCGCCCAGAGCCGGCCCATGGCCATCCAGTGCTCGCGCATCGCCTCGTGCTCGGAGACCTCGGCCACGATCCACCAGCCGGTCGCCTTGCTCTTGCGCGCGAGCAGGAAGGAGTCGGTCGCGCCCGTGCGCAGCAGCGGCGTGGCGTCGCGCAGCGGCGCGTCGCCGGCCTTGTCGAGCGCGGCCAGCAGCGCCTCGGCGCCCGGCACGGCGTCGACCAGCTTCCGGCCCTTGGCCGTCGGGTGCGCGACGAACAGCGCATCGGCGGCCGCCTTCCGGGGGTCGACGATGGCGATGCCGCCGGTCTGGAAGAAGTGCGTGTCGGCGACCAGCTTCTCGAGCGCGCCCTGGAAGGCGCTCAGGTCGAAGCCGATGTAGAGGATGGCGACGATCTCCCCGTTCCGGACCACCGGCTCGTAGCGCGACATGTAGGGCTTGCCGAAGAGCTGCGCGCGCCCGGTGAAGCCCTTGCCCTGGAGGGCCGCGGCGTAGGCGGGGCTCTTGCGGTCGAGCAGCGTGCCCATCACGCGCTCGCCCTTCTCGTTGCGCAGCGAGGTGGCGACGCGCACGAAGTCGTCGCCCTGGCGCGCGAAGATCGTGGCCACGCCGCCCGAGGCCTGCGCGAAGCCGTCGACCTGCCTGAAGTTGCCGTTGAGCTTCTCGCCGCCGTTGGCGAGCGTCGCGTCGGACTTGTCGAGCGTCCAGTCCGCGCCGAACTCGGCGGCGAAGCTGGTGTAGAACTTGTCGACCAGCAGGCGCGAGGTGGAGTCGAAGGCGTCCGTCGAGTCGGCGATGCCCTGGGCCTTCTCGCCGACCCAGGCGTCGATGCGCTGGTGCTCGCGCGCGGTGAACTCGACCGACATCCACGCGCTCACGCCGGACAGGACGACGGCGAGCCCCAGGGTGCCGACGAGCGAGACGCGGCGGGCGAGGGAGGTCCGGGGGGAAGTCGGGGACTGCATGGGAAGGGCGGGCCGGGAAAGTCGGAACGCTTCGTTATCGACCGCGCCCGCGCCAACTTGAACGTGGCGTTAAGGAAGAGTGAATGCCCGGCGGGTCAGCAGCGAGATCGACAGGCCCACGCCGACCAGGTGGCTCGCCAGGTCGCCGCCGGTCGAGACCACGCTGTAGCGCATGTGGAACGGGATGGCGGACAGCGGCAGCACGACGAAGTTCATGAAGAGGAAGATCGCCAGGCCGTACAGCAGGCCCGCGGGGATCGCGTGCAGGCGCAGCCAGGGCAGCCGGCGGCTCGCGCCGAGGAACAGCGCCGCCGCGACCAGCAAGATGGCGTAGTGCGAGGCCAGCCCGAGCGCGGCGCTGGCCCAACCGCCCTCGAACGCCGCCTTGCCCTGCCAGCCGCTGGCCACCGCCTGCAGCAGCCGTTGCGGCGTGCTGCCGTGCACCACGGCCCAGGTGATGGCGTAGGCGATGTCGATCGTCGCGGCGAGCGCGCCCGCGGCGATGCTCCAGAGTGCCGGGGCGCGGACGGGGGCGGCGGGCATGGGCTTCCCCCGCGCGGGCCGGCAGGATCAGCGCTGGGCGGCGCGGCGCTCGAGGCGCTGCTGCGTCATCTGGCTCACGGCCAGGACGGCCTGGGTGCGCGAGCTGACGCCGAGCGCGCGCAGCACGGCCTGGACGTGGTCCTTGACCGTCTCGACCGAGAGGCCGAGGCGGCGCGCGATCTCCTTGTTCGGCTTGCCCTGCAGCAGCTGCGTGAGGACGTCCGCCTGGCGCGGGGTGAGGCCCAGCTCCTCGAAGGACGGGGTCACCTGGTAGCCGGTGGACTCCGCGGCCGGGATCCCGGGCATGTGCGCGCGCGCATGGCCCGAGTTGGCGTTGCTGCCCAGGTGCATCGCCGGCACGTAGATGCCGCCGGCCATGACCAGGCGCAGCGCCTCCACCAGCGTGTCGTTGGACGCGCGCTTGGGCACGAAGCCCATCGCGCCGAGGTCGATCGCCTGGATCACGTCGCTCGCGCGGTCGGAGGCCGAGATCACGACGACCGGCAGCGCGGGGTGCGCCTTGCGCATCTCGATGAGGACGTCGAAGCCGCTGGCGTCGCCGAGCTGCAGGTCGAGGAGCACCAGGTCGAAGTCCGCGTCGGCGGCGAGCGCCGAGCGCGCCGCCGCGGCGCTGCCCACCGCCGTGACCTGCACGTCGGGATCCAGCTCCTGGATCATCGTCTGCAGCGCCGACAGGATCAGCGGATGGTCGTCGACCAGCAACACCTTCATGGGGAACGGCTCCGGAATCGGGGAAGTCTCTCTCGTACCGCGCGATCGTACCGACTTCTCCCCCCCGGTTATCCCCCTCCGAATGGGGGAGGGAAAGCCCGGGTTCGCACGTCCGAGGCGCTCACTCCAGCGGCGCGATGGGCGGCGGCGCCAGCAGCCACTCGCCCAGCGGCGCGAACTGGGCCAGGTCGCGCTCCACCTTGCCGGGGGCGACGTCGAAGAGCGTCAGGCCGTGCGCCGCCAGGTGGACGTAGTTCTGGGTGTCGCGCAAGGTGGTGACCAGCGGGAGGCCCAGCGTGGCGACGAACTCGCGGAAGCGCTCGTGCGCGATCGTGTGCTCCTTGATCCGCATGCCCACGAGGCCGATGCGCACCCGGCCCACGTGCTTGTGCTCGCGCAGCGCGCCGATGAAGGCGTGCGTGGCCTGCATGTCGAACAGGCTGGGCTGCAGCGGCACGACGACGGCGTCGGCCACGCGCATCGCGGCATCGAAGCGGTTGCCGTGCAGGCCGGCGGGGGTGTCGATGACGGCATACGTCGATCCCTTGGCCGGCTTGACGACCGAATTCGGCGTGATCTCCCAGGGCGAGATGGGCCGCAGCTGCGCGGGGCGCAGCGCCAGCCACTGGCGCGAGGACTGCTGGCGATCCAGGTCGCCGAGCGTCACCGCCTTGCCCTGCGACGCGAGGAAGCCCGCGATCTGCGTGGCGAGCGTGCTCTTGCCGACTCCCCCCTTGGGATTCGCGACGACGATGACCGACATCGATGGTTCTCCTTCTTCGGGATGCCCTACCCGGGTCAATGGTAGCTGCTCCGTCCGTGCGGGCCCGTAGGGGGTCGTACCCGGACCAGCCGCCACAATGGCGGGCATGGCCGACGTCCTCGTCCTCCTCGCCCACCCCGACCTCGCGCGCTCGCGCGTCAACCGCGCGCTCGCCGCGCAGGCGCGGCAGCTGCCGCCCGAGACGGTGGAGGTGCGCGACCTGTACGCGCTCTACCCCGACTACGTGATCGACCTGGCGGCCGAACAGACGGCGCTCGCCGCGGCCCGCGTCGTGGTCTGGCTGCACCCGGTGCAGTGGTACTCGATGCCCGCGCTGATGAAGCTGTGGGTCGACGAGGTGCTCGCCTTCCGCTGGGCCTACGGGCCGGGGGGGCGGGCGCTCGCGGGCAAGTGCCTGTGGCTGGTCGTCTCGGCGGGCGGCGGCGAGGCCTCCTACCGCGAGGACGGCAACAACGGCCACCCCTTCGAGCAGTACTTGCCCGCCTACCGCCAGACGGCGGAGCTGCTGGGCATGCGCTTCCTCGAGCCGCAGGTCTTCTTCTCCGCCCACCGCGCCGGGCCGCAGGAGGTCAAGGCCCACGCGAAGGCCTTCGCGCACGAGCTGATGGCGCTGGCGGAGTCGACGCGCCTCGGCAGCGTCGCGCCCCAGCCCGCCGTGGCGCCCGACGAACGGCAACCCGCCGGCTAGAAACACGGAAGAACGCAGCCTCCCCGATGGAACACGCCCACTGGCTCACCCTCGCCCTCACCTACCTCGCCGCGGCGGTGCTGGTCGTGCCGCTCGCGCGCCGGCTCGGGCTGGGCGCGATCATCGGCTACCTGGCGGCCGGCTTCCTGATCGGGCCGTGGTGCCTGCGCCTCGTCACCGACCCGTCGCAGGTGGCCGACCTGGCCGAGTTCGGCGTCGTGCTGATGCTGTTCCTGATCGGCCTCGAGCTCGATCCGCAGCGCCTGTGGGCGCTGCGCCGCTCGATCTTCGGCTGGGGCGGCACGCAGCTGATCGGCAGCATGGTGCTGATCGCCGGCATCGGCTGGGCCTGCTACGGCTTCGCCGAGGACGCCTGGCCGCTGGCGGTCGTCGCCGGGGCGGCGCTCGCGATGTCGTCCACCGCGATCGGGCTGGCGACGCTGGCGGAGCGCAACATCGTGCAGACGACGTGCGGCCAGTCGGTGCTGTCGGTCTCGCTGTTCCAGGACATCGCCGCGATCCCGCTGCTGGCGTTGATCCCGATGATGGCGCCCGACCGCGTGATGGGCGCCGACGCGCACCATCCCTGGCTCGGCGCCGCGCGCGCGTTCGGCATGATCGCGCTGATCGTGCTGGGCGGCCGCCTGCTGGTGCGCCCGGCGCTGCGCTGGATCGCGCGCAGCCAGACGCCGGAGATCTTCACCGCCGCGGCGCTGGGCCTGGTGGTCGGCACCGCCGCGCTGATGCGGGCGGTGGGGCTGTCGGAGGCGCTGGGCGCCTTCCTCGCCGGCGTGCTGCTGGCGGAGAGCGAATACCGGCGCGAGCTCGAGACCGACATCGAGCCCTTCAAGGGCCTGCTGTTGGGCCTGTTCTTCATCGCGGTCGGGATGGGGATCGACGCCGGCGTGGTCGCCCGCCATCCGGGGATCGTGGCCGCCATCGTGGTCGGCTTCCTGGCGCTGAAGGCGCTGGTGCTGTGGGGGATCGAGCTGGGCATCCCGGTGCCGCGGCCGGAGCGCCCGGTCTTCACGCTGCTGCTCGCCCAGGGCGGCGAGTTCGGCTTCGTCGTGCTGCAGGCGGCGCAGGGACGCCAGGTGATCGAGGGCGACGAGGCGGGCGTGCTGACCGCCGCCATCACGCTGTCCATGCTGCTGACGCCGCTGCTGCTGCTGTTCGCCGACCGCTGGTGGATCCCCCTGCTGCAGCGCATGAGCCCGCGCGCGCGGATGTCGGAGATCGCCGAGCCCCAGGACGCGCCGGTGATCATCGCGGGCTTCGGCCGCTACGGCCAGATCATCGGCCGGTTGCTGCACGCCAACGGCATCCGGCTGACGGTGCTCGACCACGACGCCGAGCAGGTCGACGCGCTGCGCCGCTTCGGCTTCCGCGTCCACTACGGCGACGCGACGCGGCTCGACCTGCTGCGCGTGGCGGGCGCGGCGCAGGCGCAGGTGATCGTCGTCGCCCTGGACGGCATCGACGACAGCCTGGAGCTGGTCGACCTGGTGCGCCAGCACTTCCCGCAGCTCACCATCGTGGCGCGGGCGCGCAACGTGCAGCACTGGTACTCGCTGAACGAGCGCGGCGTGAAGTTCATCGAGCGCGAGACGCTGGACGCCGCCCTGATGAGCGGGCGCAGCGTGCTCGAGTCCATGGGCTTCGAGCCGCACCGGGCGCGCACGCTGGCGATGCGCTTCCGCCGCCACTCGATCGAGCAGTTGCAGGAGATGGCGCCGTTCTTCCGCGACGAGTCCAAGCTGATCTCGCTGGCGCGCGCCGGGCGGCAGCAGCTCGAGCAGCTGTTCGAGAAGGAACGCGCCGAGGCCCAGGCGGCCGCCACGCCGGTGTGGGACGTCCCGCGCGCGAGCGACGAGCCCTTCGACGAGGTCACGACCGCCCCGCCCGTCCCCGCACCGCGCGCCGCGGACGCGGCACCGGAACACTGAGGCGCGCCGGAAAATACTGCGCGTGCTCTCCCGGAGAGCTGGCCGACATTCGCGGCCCAAAACTACAAGGCTTTGTAGTGCCCACCCTGCAGGTGGTTTGCTGTAATGACTTCACTCGGCAAGCAGGAAACCCTGACCCGAATCGAACCCTCCACAATCGGCTTACCTTCACGCCACTACGGCTGCTCGAAGGCGCTGATTGACTCTAGGGGTGCTGGTACTGTACCAGCACCCCATTTTTTTATTCCGGCCCCGCGCGCCGGAGGGGGTCGCGGCAAAGCCGGCCCGGCGCCCTCGGCGCCAGCCCTCCCCCGTTTGCGGCTGATTCAGTGCGGAATATTTCTCAGATGGCGCGGCGGACGTGCTCCTGCCAGGGCAGCAGATGAATGCTGGCATTCAGGCAGCACATGAGCTGGCTCTCGGTCAGCGGTTCTCCGGATTCGTCGTCGACGAGCGCGAGGTTGGTCGCCAGCGCCATCGGATTGGTCATGACGACCACGTCGCCATGCAGGCAGGTCCAGCTCCACGCGATGCCGACGACGGAGTCGTCGAGGTCGGTCGCCCACAACACCTGCCCGGTGCTGCGGAACGGCTTCGGCGCGTGCGGCAATACGGTAATGCCGACGTGTCGCAGGCCCGCGCTAGACTCCTGCCAGTGCCCGAGTGCCGCGGCCACGGGTGCCCATCTCTTGACCCGTTTGACGGGGCTGGAGCTGGCGACAGGGGCGGTCATGGGGTCTCTCCCTGAGGATTGTCAATAAGGCATGTTTTCCCAAACTGCGGTCCGGGGCAACCCGCAAGAGCTTGTAGGCGACCTGCAGAGGCTTGTAGGAGGTGGCGATCGTGCGATACCAGAGATACCTAGACATCAGCCAGAGCAGTGACCTGCCGACATTCCGACAGCGCCTGGTCGATTTTGCGGGCGATCTCGGATTCGGACTCGTCAGCGCATTTGTCATCGCGGAATTCCCGGACAAGTCGCGGAGTTTCACGATGATCCACAACGCGCCCGAAGGATTCGCCGAATCGGCGACCCGGAATGGCGAGGACGCCGCCCGCGATCCGGTATTGCAGCGCCTCAAGAAGTATTCCGTCCCATTCGTCTACGACCAGTCCGTGTACGTGAATGCGGGGGCCGGGGATTTATGGGAGGAACAGGCGCCGTTTGGTTACAAGACCGGCATCGCGGTATCCCTGCACATACCCGGAAGCAAGCAGTTCATGCTCGGCTTCGACCGCGAGGATCCGCTGCCCACGCGCGACGAGGAGCTGACCCGCATGCTGGCGGATCTGCAGCTGGTGGCGGTGCACGCCCAGGACGCGGCCGCGCGGCTGCTGCTGCCGCCCGCGCCGGACGCGGCCAAGCCCTCGCTGACCAAGCGCGAGCTGGAGATTCTGAAATGGACGGCCGCCGGCAAGACGGCGGGTGAAACGGCGCAGATTCTCTGCATCAGCACGCACACCGTGACGTATCACGTACGCACCATCCTGGAAAAACTGAACGCCACGAACAAGCACAAAGCGGTTCTTAATGCAATAGCACTGGGCCTGATCTAGCATCCCGTCCCGGCGTGCCCCGAAGTCAAAACTGCAAGGGTTTGTAGGTTACATCGCGGGCAAGCCTTGCTCCAATGGTTTCCATACACCCTCAAACGCGGAGCGCGCGATGTTCGACATGCTTTGGAACTATTTGTTTGGTACTTCTGGCGGCGGCGGTGACGCCCCCCGCGGAGGTACCTGAATAATTGCAAAACGTCATTTGCGTTTTGTTACGACGGCCTGGTCTCCCAGGCCGTCGTCGTTTCCGGCCGGACGTCCGGGCCCGGCCCCCGTCATCGACGAACGAGGGTGCCCGCTCACCGGGCGCGGCTCGCATGCCCTGGAGCCGTCCGCGCCGTCGCGGACACGTCGTCGTAGGCGGCAAGCTTCAGGAAAGGTATTCTTCAGCGGCACCTGAGCCTGCACACCTATGGTCCGCAAATCACCATACCTATCCGCTCCATCCGGAGTGCCCCCCGTGCGTATCCTGCTCGTTGAAGACGACCCCCTGCTCTCCGATTCCACCGCGCGCGCGTTGCGCTCCCAGGGCTGGGTGGTCGACTGCACCGAACGGGGCGAGCCCGTCGCCGTCTCGGTGCGCCAGGATCCGTACGACCTGCTCATCCTCGACGTCGGCCTGGCCGGCATCGACGGCTTCGAGACCCTGCGCCGGGTGCGCAGCCAGGGCTCGGACCTGCCCGTGCTCATGCTGACGGCGCGCGACGCGATCGAGGACCGCGTCCGCGGGCTGGAGAGCGGCGCCGACGACTACCTCGTCAAGCCCTTCGCCCTGAGCGAGCTCGTCGCCCGCTCGCGCGCCCTGGTGCGTCGCAACCAGGCGCGCGGCGGCAGCGTGCTGAGCCTGGGCAACCTGCGCATGGATCTCGAGGCGCGCCGCGCCTACATCGGCGAGGCCGAGCTCTCGCTGGCGGGCCGCGAGTGGTCCATCCTGCAGTTCATGCTCAGCCGCACCGGCAAGATCGTCGCGAAGGAACAGATCATCGCCGCGATCTCCAACTGGGACGGCTCCACGTCCGACAACGCGATCGAGGTGCACGTCTCGCGCCTGCGCTCCAAGCTCGAGCCCGCCGGCCTGAAGATCCGCACCATCCGCGGCTTCGGCTACCTGCTCGAGGAAGCCTGAGAGCTCGAGTCCCCATGGCCGGCCCCGGTTCCGCGGCCGGGCGCGCGTCCGCGCCGCCCGACGCCGCCGCCTCCCGCGACGCGGCCCTGCCGCGCCCGCCGGTACGGCCCAGCATCCGGCGCTCGCTGGTCGTCTGGCTCATCGTGCCGCTGGCGCTGCTGGTGCCGCTCACCGCCGCGCTGTTCTACCGCCTCGCCCTCGCCCCGGCGCTCGACTCGCTCGACCGCTCGCTCGACGGCTCCGCCCTCGCGCTCGAGCGCCTCGTCGCCGTGCAGGACGGCCAGCCGGTGCTGCGCATGAGCGAGGACATCGACACCACCCTGCGCTCCGACCGCTTCGACTCGGTCTACTGGGTGGTCTCCGGGCCGAACGGGCGCTTCCTGGGGGGCGACCCCGCCCTCGCCGGGGTGGGCGGGCCGCGCGCGCCGGTCGACTGGCGGTTCGTCGACGCCCGGTTCCAGGGCAGCGAGGTGCGCGTCGTGCTGCACAGCTGGCCGTGCGTCGTGGACGCGCTCGACGTCTCCAGCGGGCAGTGCGAGGCGCGCGTGGCCGAGACCCTGAACAAGGGCCACGGCGTCGAGCAGCAGGTGCTCGCGGCCGCCAGCTCGGCCATGCTGGTCGAGGCGCTGGTGCTGGCGGTGCTCGGCTGGTTCGCCATCGCGCGCAGCCTGCGGCCGGTCGAGTCGCTCAGCAAGGACATCGAGCAGCGCTCGTCCGACCAGCTCGGCCCGGTCGACCGCCCGGACATCCCGCGCGAGGTCGCGCCGCTGGTGACGGCGCTGAACGGCCTGTTCGCGCGCGTCGTCGCCGCCTCGGCGGCCGAGAAGGCCTTCCTGGCCGACGCCGCCCACCAGCTGCGCACGCCCCTGACGGCGTTGCGCACCGAGACCGAGCTCGCCCTGCTCGAGTCGCCGCCGCCCCAGCTCGAGGGCCTGCTGCGCCGCCTGCACATCGGCACCACGCGCGCGGCGCGCCTGGCGCACCAGCTGCTCGCCCAGGCGCGCGCCGACCACGACCTGCACAACTCGCCCGCCGAGCGCTTCGACATGAAGCAGATCGCGAGCGAGGCCGCCGAGGAATGGGTGTCGCGGTCCGTCGACTGCGGCATCGACCTCGGCTTCGAGCTCGAGGCCGCGCCGGTCGACGGCCACGGCTTCCTGCTGCGCGAGATGCTGGCCAACCTGCTGCACAACGCGCTCAACTACGCGGGCCCCGGCGCGCGCGTGACGATCCGCACCTTCTCGCTGCCCGGCCTGGATCCGCATCGTCCGCCCAATGCCGTGCTGGAGGTCGAGGACAACGGCCCCGGCATCCCGCCCGACCTGCGCGAGCGCGCCTTCGAGCGCTTCCAGCGCGGCAACGCCGGCGGAACGGGCAGCGGGCTGGGCCTGTCCATCGTGCGCGACATCGCCCAGCACCACCGCGCCCACGTCGAGCTGCTCGACGGTCCCGGCGGCGTGGGCCTGAAGGTGCGCGTCACCTTCCCGCCGGTGGCGCCTCCGCCGGCGCCGCGGCCGCCGATGCGCTGAGTGCCCCTGCCCGCGCGCGCCGGCGGCCGCGCGGCGACAATCGAGCCATGTTCCAGCCGTCCCAGCACGACGTGCGCCGCTTCTTCTGCGAGACCCATGCGCTCGCCGGGCAAGGCGCCCCGCTCAGCCCGATCCAGACGCTCGCCGCGCAGTGGATCGCCGAGCATCCCGAATACCACGCCGAGCTCGCCGACCTCGACGCGGCGCTGGCCGCCAGCTACGAGGTCGAGGAAGGCCGCACCAACCCCTTCCTGCACCTCGCGATGCACCTGACGATCAGCGAGCAGTGCTCCATCGACCAGCCGCACGGCATCCGCCAGGCCGTCGAACTCCTCGCCGCGCGCCGCGAGTCCCTGCACGAGGCGCACCACGCCACCATGGACTGCCTGGGCGAGATGATCTGGCACTCGCAGCGCAGCGGGCAGCCGCCGGACGGGCACCAGTACCTCGACTGCGTGCGGCGCAAGGCGACGCAACGAGGCTAGGGCGGCCCCCTCGACTCCACGCCGGAGAGCCGACCGCCACTACTTGGGCGGAATCCGCTTCCACCAGTCCATGAAGACCGGCTCGTTCGGGCCGCCGATGCTTTGCAGGTAGGCGGTCAGGTTGTCGATGTCGGTGTTGTCCACGTAGGCGCGGAACGACGGCATGCCGCCGTCCTCGCCTTGCAGGACGGCCTCGGAGACGTCGCCCCGCTCCGCCCCGACGATGTTCGGGCCCATCGCGCCCGCGGCGTACATGCCGTGGCAGCTGTAGCAGTTGAGCGCCAGGAAGAGGCGGCGCCCCTCGCCCGCGGGCGGCAGGGCGGCGGACGGCGCGGAGCCGGCGACCGCGGCGGCCGGCACCAGCGACAGGAGGGCACAGAAGACGGCGGCGAAGCGTTGCATGGCGTGGCTCCCGGAATGCCTGCTCACGGCAGCTTGAAGACGTGGACGCTGCCGCTGCGCGGCGCCGCGAGCGCCTGGGCGGGTGTCGGCCGCGGCAGGTGCAGGTCCGCGATCGCGCTCGCCAGCGGCGAGCGCCCCCCGCGCGCATCCCCGCCGCCGACGTCCGGACACGGGGCGCCCGCGAAGCCGCCCGCCAGCCAACCCGTTCCGGCGTAGATCGCGACCCGCTCGTGGCCGTCGGGCGCGCGGTAGGCGATGGGATTGCCCACGCTGCCGCATTCGAGCTGCTTCTGGAACAGCACCTTGCCGGTGGTCGCGTCCACGGCCTTGAACCAGCGGTCGAGCGTCGCGTAGAAGACGAGGTTGCCGGCCGTGGCGAGCGTGCCGCCGTACAGCGGCAGGGTCTCGGGAACGCTCCAGGCGCGCGTGCCGCGCAGCGGATCCCAGGCCACCAGTTCGCCGAGGAAGCCGCCCGCGCCCGGCGTGAGCACCGAGTTCGCCCCCACGAAGGGGGTGCCGACGATGTAGTTGGCCTTCAACGGTTCCAGCGACTGGCAGAAGTTGATGGCCGGCACGTAGAACAGCCGCGTCGCGGGCGAGAACGACGCCGGCTCCCAGTCCTTGACGCCCAGCGGCGACGGACAGATGTTCTGCGTGATGAAGCCCTGGTGCGGGCGCATGCCCGGATTGACCACGGGCGCGCCGGTCGACGGATCGACGTGGTCGGCCCAGGTCACCGTGCCGAACTTCGGCGCCGAGATCACTTCGCCCGTCGCACGATCGAGGGTGTAGGCGAAGCCGTTCTTGTTGAAGTGGACGACGACCTGCCGCGTCACGCCTCCGAGGGGAAGGTCGACGACGATGCTTTCGTTGACCGCGTCGAAATCCCAGCCGTCGTGCGGCGTCAGCTGGTAGGCCCACGCGGCCCGGCCGGTGGCCGGATCACGGGCGAAGATCGTCGCCCCCCACTTGTTGTCGCCGGGGCGCAGGTCCGGATTCCAGACCCCGGGGTTGGCGGTGCCGTGGAAGACGAGGTCGAGCGCCGGGTCGTAGCTGATCCAGGCCCAGCTCGTGGCGCCGCCCTGCTGCCACATCGTTCCCGGCCAGGTCGTGCGGCCCAGGTCGCTGCCGCGATCCTTCGCGTAGAACGGGTGGAAGCCGGCGTCGATGAGGACGTCGGCGTCCGGCCCGGTGGCGAAGGCCTTCCAGACCGGCTTGCCGGTGGCGAGGTTCAAGGCCTGCACCCAGCCGCGCACGCCCAGCTCCCCGCCGGCGTTGCCGACGATGACGTTGTTGCCCACGACGAGCGGCGCGCCCGTCAGCGTCTCGCCCTTGGCCGGGCTCGCGAGGGCGGCGCGCCACACCTCCTTGCCGGTGGCGGCGTCCACGGCCACGGTGTGGCCGTCGAGGACGTTGTAGATCACCTTGCCGCCGGCGTACGCCGCGCCGCGGTTGACGACGTCGCAGCAGGCGACGCCGCGCGCGTACGGCCCCGCGTGCGGATCGTAGGTCCAGCGCGCCTGGCCGGGATGCGCGAGGTCGAGGGCGATCAGCTTGTTCGGGAACGGCGTGACGATGTACATCGTGCCGCCGACCACGAGCGGCTGGCCCTGATGGCTGGCGGGGACGCCCGTCGGGTACGAGAACTCCTCGACCAGCGAGCCCACGTTGGCGCTGGAGATCTCGGCCAGCGTGCTGTAGCGGGTACCTTGTGGCGTACCCGCCGGCGTCGACCAGTCGGCCCCGGCTCCCTGCGCGAGCACGCCCGGCGCGAAGGGAACGGCGGCGGCGACGACCCACGTGGCGGCGCGCGGCGCGCGCCTCGGACGACACAGGCGGAACATGCGGGCACTCCTTGCGGGACGGATGGCACCTGCGCCTCCCGCGCGGGACCGGGCGGCCGGCCCCGTTTCGACGACGGGGCGCGATGCCGACTGCGACTGCAACGCCGCGACTGTCTTCCTTATCGCCTGTTAGCTCAAGCCTCCGCGCGGCCCACGTTGCAAGGTGCCGCCGATGTCACAACTTGAACCATTTCGCGCGCCGGCGCTGCGCCGCTGCTCCGCGCCTACTTCACGGTGATCCACTTCACCTCGAGCCAGTTGTCCGGCCGGTGCACCACGGTCACGCCCTGGCGCGCCGCCCACGGGATGACCTGGCGGTGCAGCGGGATGTGGTGCACCTGCTCGTTGTGGCGCAGGTAGGACTTCCTGATCAGGTCGGCCCGCTTCGCCGCGTCCGGCTCCCGGCTGGACGCCGCGACCAGCGCGTCCAGCGTGTCGTCCTTGTAGTTGCCGTAGTTGTAGGAGCCGACGCCGCCCTCGCCGCGGTTGCGGAAGATGGGCGTGAAGATGCTCTCCGCGTCGGTGATGGAACCGCCCCATCCCAGCATGTAGAGGCTCGTGTCCAGCCGCTCCAGCTTGGGGAAGTAGTTCGAGCGCGGCATCGCGTTGACGCGCACCTTGACGTTGATGCGCGACCACATCGACGCGAGCGCGAGGCACAGGCGCTCGTCGTTGATGTAGCGGTTGTTGGGGCAGTCCAGCGTCACCTCGAAGCCGTTCGGGTAGCCCGCCTCGGCCATCAGCTTCCTGGCCCCCTCGACGTCGTAGGGCAGGCGGCGCTCGATGTCGGGATCGCCGTCGAGGCTCGCCTTCGGGCTGGGCGCGAGCGCCCCGGTGGGCACGGCCTGGCCCGCCATCAGGCGGGTCTTGATCAGCTCGATGTCGATCGCCTCGTAGAGCGCCTTGCGCACGCGCAGGTCCTTGAACGGGTTGCGCCCCTTCACGTCCGCGTACAGGAGCTGGTCGCGCGCCTGGTCCATGCCGATGAACAGCACCCGGTTCTCGGGCCCGTCCAGCACCTGCACGCCCGGGCTGGCGCGCAGGCGCTCGACGTCGGCCGAGGGCGGGTCGAGCACGAAGTCGATCTCGTGCGAGAGCAGCGCGGCCGTGCGCGTCGCGTTGTTCTTGATCGGGGTGTAGACGACCTCCTGCACGTTGCCTTCGTAGGTGCCCCAGTAATTGGGGTTGCGCTTGAGCACCGTGCGCACGTCGGCCTCGCGGCTGACGAGCATGTACGGACCTGTGCCCATCGCGTTGCGCGCGGTGAACATCTCCTCGTGGCCGGCGAAGTCCTGCGGCCGGGTGGCCTTGTGCTCCTCGCACCACGACCTGCTCATGATCTGGATGGTGTTGAGGTGCTGCAGGAAGACGGGGTCGAACTGCGGGCTGTCGATCTGCACGGTGAAGTCGTCGATGCGGCGCGCCGGGCCCACCGCGTTCGCATAGACCGCGATCTGGGAGGTCTTCTCGCGCGCCCGCGCGAGCGAGAACACGACGTCGTCGGCCGTGAAGGGGCGGCCGTCGGAGAACTTGACGCCGCGGCGCAGCTTGAACGTCCACCGGGTGGCGCTCTCCTGCTTCCACTCGGTGGCGAGCTGCGGGACGATGTCGAGCTTGCGGTCGCGCGCCACCAGGAACTCGTAGACCTGGCCGTTGAACATGTTGGTCAGGCCCTCGTTCTGCGAGTACGGATCCATCGTCTGGGGATCGCCCTGGCTGGCCCAGCGCAGGGTCTGGGCGGGCGCGGCCGTGGCGATCGTCGCGAGCGCGGCGCTCGCGAGACACAGGCGGGTCGTTCGGCGGGCGGACGGCATCGGAAAGGTCCTGGTAAGTCGGTTTCGGCGAGTGTGTCACGCCGGCGCGCCGTCGGCGCGCCCGTGCGAACCCTCGGACTGGCGCGGCCTGCAGCACGCCGGGCACTGTCTTTGTTCACAGTGCCGCGCAGAACGCAAGGGAATCATTGCTTAGGCAGTAATTTCATGGGGGAATCGGTTCCAGCGTCGGCAAACGCGACTACCATGCCCCGCGCAAGAGGCGGTTGACGCTCGTCAATGCCCCGAAAGAGGAGAACGAATGCCCCAGAAGATCCTCCGCCGCCCGCCCCCGGTGCGCCTCGCGGCCCTCGCCTTCGCGGCCGCCGGGGCGCTCTCGGCCTGCGCGGTCGGCCCGAACTTCCGCACGCCCGAGGCGCCGGCGGTGGCCGACGCCGCCCATCCGTACACGCCCGCGCCGCTGCCCGCGCGCACCGCGAGCGCGCCCGACGCGGCCGGTGCGGCGCAGTCCTTCGCGCCGGGGCAGGACGTGCCGGCCGACTGGTGGAAGGTCTTCGGCTCGCCCGCCCTCGACGAACTCGTTCAGGCCGCGCTGCAGCACAACCCGACGCTCGCCGCCGCCCAGGCCTCGCTGCGCGAGGCGCAGGAGAACTACGCCGCCGACGCCGGCGCCCGCCTGCTGCCCTCGGTCAACGGCAACCTGCAGGCGGCGCGCCAGCGCACCCAGGCCGCGGTGGTCGACGGCGAGCCCGTCGCCACCACCTACAACGTGTTCAGCGCGGGCGTCGACGTCTCCTATTCGCTCGACCTGTTCGGCGCCAACAAGCGCGCGCTCGAGGGCCTGGCCGCGCAGATCGACTACCAGCGCTTCCAGGTCGAGGGCGCTTGGCTGACGCTCACCACCAACGTCGTCGCCACCGCCATCCAGGAGGCCTCGCTGCGCGCGCAGCTCAAGGCCACGCAGGACGTGGTCGACGCCGAGTCGAAGTCGCTCGGGCTGATCAGCAAGCAGGTCGAGCTCGGCGCCCTCGCCCGCTCGGCCGTGCTGCAGCAGCGCACCCTCATCGCGCAGACGCAGGCGCAGCTGCCGGCGCTCGAGAAGTCGCTCGCGCAGACGCGCCACCAGCTCGCCGTGCTGGCCGGCCGCCTGCCGGGCGACGGCGGCCTGCCCACCTTCGAGCTGGATTCGCTGCACCTGGCCGAGACCCTGCCGGTCAGCGTCCCCTCCGCCCTGCTGCGCCAGCGCCCCGACGTGCGCGCGAGCGAGGCGCTGCTGCACGCCGCCAGCGCGCAGGTGGGCGTCGCCACCGCGGCGCAGTACCCGCAGATCACGCTGTCCGGCAGCCTCGACCGCCAGAGCCTGAAGCTCGACAAGTTCTTCTCCAACGGCATCACCGCCTGGAGCATCGGCGCGGGCCTGGTGCAGCCGATCTTCAACGGCGGCTCGCTGCGCGCCCAGAAGCGCGCGGCCGAGGCCGCCTACGACGCCGCCAACGCGCAGTACCAGCAGACCGTGCTCAACGCCTTCCTGGGCGTGGCCAACGCGCTGCGCGCGATCGACACCGACGCCGACGCGCTGCGCACCCAGGCCGAGGCCGAGGCGCTCGCCAAGGAGTCGCTCGACCTGATCCAGCGCCAGTACCAGCTGGGCGCGGCGAGCTACCTCGCCACGCTCGACGCGCAGCGCTCCTGGCTGCAGACCCGCGTCGCGCTGGCGCAGGCCCAGGCCGGGCGCCACGCCGACACCGCGGCGCTGTTCCAGGCGCTGGGCGGCGGCTGGTGGAACGCGCCCGACGCCGTCGCCGCGCTGGACGCCGCGAGCGCCCCGGCGCGCGCCAACTGACCCATCCCGCCCCCCGCAGGCCCACGAGCCCCCGGCGGCCACGAACCGCCGGCGGCCCCAACGACGAAGACGACACTGGAGAGAACCGATGAAGCGTACGACGAAGCGAATGTTCCTGATGCTCGCGGGGATCGTCTTGCTGGTGCTGATCCTGGCGGGCTTCTTCGCCCTGCACATCAAGAAGCTCATCGCTTCCGCGCCCAAGCCCGGCCCCCAGACGGTCACGTCCACCAAGGTCGAAGAGCTCGAGTGGCAGCCCCAGCTCTCCGCGGTGGGCAGCGTGCTGCCCGTGCGCGGCGTCGACGTCACGACCGAGATCGCCGGACTGGTGCGCGACGTGAGGTTCAAGTCGGGCCAGGACGTGAAGAAGGGCGAGCTGCTCGTCGAGCTCAACGCCGACACCGACCGCGCCCAGCTCGCCTCGCTGCAGGCCGCCGCCGACCTCGCCGCCACGGTGCTCAAGCGCGACCAGGGCCAGCTCGCCGCGCAGGCCATCCCGCAGGCGCAGGTCGACGCCGACCAGGCCGACCTCAAGAGCAAGCGCGCCCTCGTCGCGCAGCAGCAGGCGCTCATCGACAAGAAGTCGATCCGCGCGCCCTTCGCCGGCAAGCTCGGCATCACCACGCTGAACCCCGGCCAGTACGTGAACCCGGGCGACAAGATCGTCACGCTGCAGACCATCGACCCGATCTACGTCGACTTCAACCTGCCGCAGAAGAACGTCGGCAGCCTCTCGATCGGCCAGGTCGTCAACGTCATGACCGACGGCTTCCCCGGCGTCAAGTTCCCCGGCAGGATCAGCGCGATCAGCCCCAAGGTCGACACCACGACGCGCAACATCGTCGTCGAAGCCACCTTCGCCAATCCGAAACACCAGCTGCTGCCCGGCATGTTCGCCAATGCCGCGGTCGACGTCGGCGACAAGAAGAAATACCTGACGCTGCCGCAGACCGCGATCACCTACAACCCGTACGGCTCCACCGTCTTCATCGTGATGACGGAGTCCGAGTTCGCCAAGTCGCAGGCCGGCAAGCCGGGCGCGGCGTCCGCCGCCTCGGCGCCCGCGCCGGCGGCCTCCGGCGGCGGCTCCGGCCTCGTGGTGCAGCAGGCCTTCGTCACCACCGGCGAGACGCGCGGCGACCAGGTCGCGATCCTGTCGGGCCTGAAGGAAGGCCAGCAGGTCGTCACCACCGGCCAGGTCAAGCTGAAGAACGGCACGCCCGTCGTGATCGACAACTCGGTCGTGCCGGCCAACAGCCCGAACCCCACCCCGCAAGAGCATTGAGGCCTTCTCCATGAAGTTCACCGACTTGTTCATCCGCCGGCCGGTCCTGGCCGGCGTGGTCAGCCTGCTGATCGTCGTGCTGGGGCTGCGCTCGGTCTTCAGCCTGCCGATCAACCAGTACCCGCGCACGCAGAACTCCGTGGTCACGATCTCGACCACCTACTACGGCGCCGACGCGCAGACGGTGGCGGGATTCATCACCCAGCCGCTGGAGGGCGCGATCGCGCAGGCGCAGGGCATCGACTACCTGTCCTCGTCGAGCTCGTCGGGCGTGTCCACGATCACCGCCACGCTGCGGCTCAACTACGACGCCAACCGCGCGCTGACCGAGATCAACACGCAGGTGAACTCGGTCAAGAACCAGTTGCCGGCGCAGGCGCAGGAACCGGTGCTGACCGTCGCGACGGGCCAGACCATCGACGCCATGTACCTGGGCTTCTACAGCGACACGCTGCCCACGAACAACGTCACCGACTTCCTCTCGCGCGTCGTCAAGCCCAAGCTCGACTCCGTGCAGGGGGTGCAGACCGCGGAGCTGCTCGGCGCGCGGCCGTTCGCCCTGCGGGCCTGGCTCGACGCGGACAAGCTCGCGGCGCACAACCTCGCCGCCTCCGACGTGAGCCAGGCGCTCGCCACCAACAACTACCTGGCGGCGATCGGCGCGTCCAAGGGGCAGATGGTCACCGTGCCCCTGACCGGCGGCACCGACCTCCACTCGCTCGAGGAGTTCAGGAAGCTGATCGTCAAGCAGTCGGGCGACGCGATCGTGCGGCTGGAGGACGTCGCCAACGTCACCCTCGGCTCCGACAACTACGACTTCAACGTCGCGTTCGGCGGCGTGCAGTCGGTGTTCATCGGCATCAAGGTCGCGCCCGAGGCGAACATCCTCGACGTCGCGAAGCGCGTGCGCGAGGCCTTCCCGGCGCTGCGCGACCAGCTGCCCAACGGCGTGACGGGCGAGATCGTCTACGACTCCACCGACTTCATCAACACCTCCATCTACGAGGTGGTGAAGACGCTCGTCGAGGCGCTGCTCATCGTCACGGTCGTGATCTTCCTGTTCCTCGGCTCGCTGCGCGCGGTCGTGGTGCCGGTGGTCGCGATGCCGCTGTCGCTGGTCGGCACCTTCTTCGTGATGCTGATCCTCGGCTACTCGATCAACCTGCTCACCTTGTTGTCGCTGGTGCTCGCCATCGGCCTGGTGGTCGACGACGCGATCATCGTGGTGGAGAACGTCGACCGGCACATGAAGGAGGGGCACCAGACGCCGATGAAGGCCGCCATCAGCGCCGCGCGCGAACTGGCCAGCCCGATCCTGGCGATGACCGTCGTGCTGGTCGCGGTGTACGTGCCGATCGGCTTCCAGGGCGGCCTCACGGGCGCCCTGTTCACCGAGTTCGCGTTCACGCTGGCGGGCGCCGTCACGGTCTCGGGCGTCGTCGCGCTGACCCTCTCGCCGATGATGTGCTCGCGCATCTTCACGCCGTCGCAGGACGAGGGCCGCTTCGTGAAGGCGATCGACCGCGTCTTCGAGAAGGTGCGCCACGGCTATCACCGCCTGCTGGCCTCGCTGCTGCAGAGCTACGTGGTGCTGGTGGTGATGGGCGCCATCCTGTTCGCCCTGCTGGTGGTCATGTTCATGATGTCGCAGAAGGAGCTGGCGCCCGAGGAGGACCAGGGCGTCGTGCTGTCGCAGGTGGTGGGCTCGCCCACCGCCACGGCCGACCAGATGCAGACCTACGCGCAGCAGGTGTTCAAGGTCTCGAAGGGCGAGCCGGAGTACAAGCAGATGTTCCAGATCACCGGCGTGCCGACGGTGAACCAGGGCATCGGCGGCGTCCTCTTCAAGGACTGGAGCGACCGCACGCGCAGCGCCCACGAGATCCAGGTCGACCTGCAGGCCAAGTGGAACAAGATCGCCGGCGCCCGCATCGCGGCCTTCCAGTTCCCGCCCCTGCCGGGCACCTCGGGCCTGCCCGTGCAGTTCGTCATCACGTCGACCGAGCCGTTCGAGAACCTGAACACGGTCGCCACGCAGGTGATGGACCGCGCGCGCGCCTCGGGCAAGTTCTACTTCATCGACCAGGATCTCAAGCTCGACAAGCCCCAGGCCACGCTCGTGGTCGACCGCGACAAGATCGCGGCGCTCGGCATGACGCAGCAGGACGTCGGGCAGGCGCTGGGCGCGGCGCTGGGTGGCGGCTACGTCAACTACTTCTCCATCGCGGGGCGCTCGTACAAGGTGATCCCGCAGGTGCAGCAGGTCGACCGCCTCAACCCGTCCAACGTGCTCGACTTCTACATCAAGACGCCGAGCGCCGGCCTGATTCCGGCGAGCACGGTCGCGAGCCTGAAGTACGACGTCGTGCCCGAGGCGATCAACCGCTTCCAGCAGCTCAATTCGGTGACCATCTCCGGCGTGGCCGGCGTCTCGAAGGGCGAGGCGCACAAGATCCTCAGCGACGCCGTGAAGGCCGTCGCGCCCTCGGGCTACAACATCGACTACGCCGGCGAGTCGCGCCTGTTCGTCACCGAGTCCGGGGGCTTCCTGGTCACGATGTTCTTCGCGGTCATCATCGTCTACCTGGCGCTGGCGGCGCTGTTCGAGAGCTTCCTCGACCCGGTCGTGATCCTCTTCTCGGTGCCGATGGCGCTGTTCGGCGCGTTGATCTTCATCTTCCTCGGCTTCGCCTCGATGAACATCTACACGCAGGTGGGGCTGGTGACGCTGATGGGCCTGATCTCGAAGCACGGCATCCTGATGGTGGAGGTCGCCAACCTCGAGCAGGAGCGCGGCAAGAACAAGCTGGAGGCCATCCTCGAGGCGACCAGCATCCGCCTGCGTCCCATCCTGATGACGACCGCGGCCATGGTCTTCGGCGTGGTGCCCCTGGTCATCGCCTCGGGCGCGGGCGCCGCCGGCCGCGAGGCCATGGGCCTGGTGATCTTCACCGGCATGGCCATCGGCACCCTGTTCACCCTCTTCGTGGTGCCGGCGTTCTACATGCTGCTCGGCTCCGACCACCAGAAGAAGATGGCGCAGACCCGGAAGATGGACGCCGAGATCGCGGCCGAGGACGACGACCACGGCGCCGAGCCGACCCCGGCGCACTGACCCGCGCGACGGCCGTCCGACGAGGGCCCGGTGGCGACACCGGGCCCTTTTCATTGGTATCCGGGCCGGAGCCTCCAGCTCGAGAGGCGACCGTCCTGGACACGGGCGTGCGCCGCCGCCGGCATCCTCTCGACTAGGGATGTCGCACCGCCTAGGTCTCGAAACCTTCACGGAGTCGAGCTACGGTCTGCTCTCACCCCTCACGCATGGAGAGCGCCATGGCGACCCGCTACACGCTGATCAAGGGCAGCTTCCCCATCGTCGGCACCGAGCCCGACGGGGACACGATCCGGTTCCAGCCGGACAACCCGTCCTTCGTCGCGCAGCTGGGCCCGCCGGGCCAGGCGCCCGGATGGACGCGCGGCGGCACGCAGATCAGCGTCCGCTTCGAGGCCATCGACGCGCTCGAGACCCACTTCTCCGGCGCGCACCAGCAGGCGCATTTCGGGGATCTCGCCGCGCAGACGATGCTCGCCACGATGGGCTTCGCCGACGTGCAGACCACCGGCACCACGGTGAAGTCGGCGCAGCCGGCTTCCGTGCGGGGCTGGGTCGCGGCCAACAGCCTCGACTCCTACGGACGCATGATCGCCTTCGTGTTCCCGGGCGAGTCCACGGGCGTCGACGGCGACGCGCTGTTCCTCGACGCCCCGACGCTGGCCACCAGCGTCAACGCGCAGCTGCTCGGGCAGGGGCTGGTCTACCCCGCCTTCTACACGACGCTCCCGGTCGACCTGAAGGACAACCTGGCGGCGAACGCACGCGTCGTGCGCGAGCGCGCGCTGGGCCTCTGGCCGGACGACGCGCCCAGCCTGGATCGCCCGGCCGCGGTGCCGGACCTCGCCGCGGCGCAGGCCCTGGTCATGTGGCCCAAGCTGTTCCGGCGCCTCGTGAGCTACTTCCAGGCAGGCAACGACGGCCTCGCCGGTTTCGACGCCTGGCTGCGCGCCGACCTGCGCACGCGCGACGACTACCTGCAGCTGCCGGACGGCGAGCTCGGCAACATGCACGACCTGGTGGACATCACCGGCGACACCCTGGTCCTGCGCTACCGGCCCGAGGATCTCGTCGTCCTGCCGGACACCTTCGCGCCGCCCCCGCCGCCTCCG
>Ga0209051_1000869_pt1 | contig 30576 bp, 20 predicted proteins | sample AraplaCvi_mMS_r2_2_FD_184286 | JGI IMG/M metagenome (GOLD analysis project Ga0209051, IMG submission 184286) | Arabidopsis root microbial communities from North Carolina, USA - plate scrape MF_Cvi_mMS_r2 (SPAdes) (version 2) | ecosystem: Host-associated > Plants > Roots > Endosphere | place...
GCCGATGCGGGTCCAGTCCTCGAGCTCCAGCGGCACGCCGATGCGGCCGGCGATCGCCTTCAGGTGGATGACCGCGTTGGTCGAGCCGCCGATCGCGGCGTTGGTGCGGATCGCGTTCTCGAAGGCTTCGCGCGTCAGGATCTTGGAGAGCTTCAGGTCCTCCCAGACCATCTCGACGATGCGCATGCCGGAGAGGTGCGCCAGCACGTAGCGGCGCGCGTCGACCGCCGGGATCGCGGCGTTGTGCGGCAGCGAGGTGCCCAGCGACTCCGCCATGCAGGCCATCGTCGAGGCCGTGCCCATCGTGTTGCAGGTGCCCGCCGAGCGCGAATGGCCGGCCTCGGCGGCGATGAAGTCGTGCATCGAGATCTCGCCGGCCTTGACCTGCTCGTGCAGCTGCCAGACGGCGGTGCCCGAGCCGATGTTCTTGCCGTTCAGCTTGCCGTTGAGCATCGGCCCGCCGGTGACCACGATGGTGGGCAGGTCCACGCTGGCCGCGCCCATCAGCAGCGCCGGCGTGGTCTTGTCGCAGCCCACCAGCAGCACGACGGCGTCCATCGGATTGCCGCGGATCGATTCCTCGACGTCCATGCTGGCCAGGTTGCGCGTGAGCATCGCGGTCGGGCGCAGGTTGGACTCGCCGTTGGAGAACACCGGGAATTCCACCGGATAGCCGCCGGCCTCCAGGATGCCCCGCTTCACGTGCTCGGCCAGCTTGCGGAAGTGCGCGTTGCACGGCGTCAGCTCGGACCAGGTGTTGCAGATGCCGATGATCGGCTTGCCCTCGAACTCATGGTCCGGGATGCCCTGGTTCTTCATCCAGGACCGGTACATGAATCCGTTCTTGTCCTGCGTCCCGAACCATTCGGCGGAACGCAGCTTGATCTTCTTCTTGGCCTCGGTCATTGCAGGTGTTCGGTGATGTCTCCGTGAGCGATGCTAGGGAGACGGGTGATTCGGATCCAATCAAAACTTCTCGGGTTTCGATATCGGATCGGGTATCAGGCGAGCCCGGCGTCGCCGAAGTCCGGCATGCCGTCCGGGGTCCAGCGCAGGCGCTTGATGAAGGTGTGGCGGTCCGGATTCCACAGCGGGTCGCCGACGATCTCGGTATAGGTGCGGGCGTGATAGACCAGCAGCACCGTCTGGCCGTCCTCGTCGAGCGCGAAGCTGTTGTGACCCGGGCCGAACACCGGACGCGTCGGGCTGGTGGTCAGCACCGGCGTCTGCGACTTGGTCCAGCTCGCCGGATCGAGCGGGTCGGCCGACTCGTCCATCCACAGCAGGCCCATCGCGTAGTTCTGATCGGTCGCGCTGGCCGAGTAGCTGATGAACAGCCGCCCGTTCCGATGCAGCACGGAGGGCCCCTCGTTGACGAGGAAGCCGCGGCATTCCCACTCGAACTCCGGCTTGCTCAGCCGCACCGGCTCGCCGCCGAGCTGCCAGGGCGTGCGCATCGGCGCGATGTAGAGATTGGAGTTGCCGGGGATGGCGGGGTCCTTCTGCGCCCAGAGGTAGTACAGCTGTCCCCGGTGCTCGAAGGTGGTGGCGTCCAGGCAGAAGGTGTCGAGCCCGCTGTCGACCTGGCCCAGGAATTCCCAGTCGCCGGTCATCGGATCGGCCGAGCCGCAGCGCAGCGCGTACATGCGGTGCTGGAACAGGCCGCCGACGATCTCGCGGCTCGGCGCCGCGGCGAAGTACACGTACCAGGCGCCCTGGCGCAAGTGCAGCTCCGGGGCCCAGATGAGTTCCGACCAGGGCCCGGTGTCCGGCTTGCGCCAGATCACGCGGGGCTCCGCCGCCGCCAGTTCGCCCCAGCGGCCGGCGGCGCGCAGTTCGATGCGGTCGTACTCCGGCACCGAGGCGGTGAACAAGTAGCGCGCCCGGCCCGCGCCGTCGACATGGCGCGTGAGGTGCGGATCGGCCCGCTGCAGGATTAGCGGGGCCAGGTCGTGCGCCTCGGGCGCCAAGGTCGGAGCGGTCATCGGATCACAGCTTCCAGCGCAGGCCCAGCGCGACGGTGCGGTCGTAGTAGCGGACATCGCGCACCCGCGACGGGTCCTGGTCGAAGTAGTCGTGGTAGGCCTGGTTCAGCAGGTTGGTCACGTCCAGCGAGACCGTCATCTTCGGCGTGACCTCATAGCCCAGCGACAGGTCCAGGGTCTTGAGCGGCGCGACGTAGAGCTTGCTCTGCGTGCTGCGGTACGGCGCCTCGGCCAGGAACTTGTCGCGCCAGTTGTAGGCCAGGCGCGCATAGATGCCGTTGCGCTCGTACATGCCGACGACGTTGAAGGCGTTCTTCGACTGCCCCAGGAACGGTCCATCGCCCTGCTTGCCGGTCATGAAGGTGTAGTTGACCTCCATGCCGAACCCGCCCAGCCAGCCCGGCAGGAAGTCGTAGAACTGGCGGTAGCCCAGCTCGTAGCCATGCAGGTCGGCGGTGGCCACGTTGATCGGCCGCGTCACGTTGTAGGGGACGCCGTTGATCGTCGTCTGGATCGTGTCGGTCGCGACGCGGTTCTTGAACTTGTGCTGGAACACGGTGCCGGTCAGCGAGCCCGTGCGTGCGAAGTACCACTCCAGCGCGACGTCGGTGTTGTTGGACTCGGTCGGCTTGAGCTCCGGATTGCCGCCCGAGAGCGTGCCGAAGATCGTGCCGCCGCCCGGAGGGCTGTTCGTCTGGCCGGGGTTGTACTGGTCGAAGGCCGGCCGTTCGATCGTCTTGCCCCAGACCAGGCGGCCCACCAGACGCGGTGTCAGTTCGGCGCGCAGCGAGAGCGAGGGCAGGGCGTCGGTGCGGGACGTGTCCACCAGCACCGGGGTGATCTCGTTGGTGGCGGCGTCCTTGGAGTTGCCGCGCAGCGTCTGCTGGGTGCGCACCCAGCGCACGCCCGCGACGCCGGAGACCGGCACGCCCAGGGCATCGAAGCCGAACTTCAGCCGGCCATAGATCGAGCTGGTCTTCTCCGTGTCGTTGAACAGCGTCATCGGGTCGTAGGGCGTCAGCGCGGTGCTGCCCGTCAGCATCTGACGGAAGGCCTCGCCGTTGTCGAGCAGCCAGTCCCGCGACGCGAAGACATATCGCTTGACGCCGAAGTCGCCGGACGTGGGCTGCGCCACCTCATAGAGGCCGGGGAAGTTGGTCAGCGTCTGACCGGCTGCCGGGAAGGTGGTCGTCCACGGCATGCTGGTGCCGATCGACATCGCGTCGCGCTTGGCCAGCCGCACGCCGGTGCTGAACTCCTTGAAGAAGCCGTCGCCCAGGTCGTAGTCGGCGTCGCCCCGCCAGTCGGTGGCGCGGCCTTCGCGGCGGCCGCGCACGTCGACGCCGCCATTGATGTGGAAGTTCGCCGCGTCGGTCAGGTCCAGGTTCGGGTAGTCGATGAAGCCGCCGCCGTCGCGCACCGCCGCCACGGTACTGGTGGGGTTGTAGCCCGTGTCCAGGATGCGGTTGACCCAGTCGATCTGGCTGCGGGTGCGGACCAGCTCGGTGCTGAGCTTGAGGCGCTCATTGACGCGCCAGTTGCCGCCCAGCGCCAGCTGGTTGTTGCTGGCCTCGTCATGCTTGGCCTGGGTCGAGGTGAAGCCCCAGCCCGGATAGTTGGTATTGACCGCGGTGTCCAGGTTGTCCGTGCCGGGCCGGGTGGTGATCACCGTGCCGGGCGCGGGGCGCCAGACGCCGGCGTCATTGATCATGCCGATGCCGCCGACGAGGAAGGACTGCTGGTAGCGATGGTCGATCCGGGTGCCGAAGCCCTCGAGGTAGACCTCCGACTCCGAGCTGGGCTTCCATTGCAGCGCGAAGTTCCCCGCCAGGCGCTTGCGATCGCCGAGGTCCAGCACGCGGCCCATCGCGTCGGTGCCCTTGACCGGGTCGGCGCGGCCGTCGACGACGATGGATTGCGGATCGCCGACAAAGGCGCGCTCATCGTGGTACTTGCCGCGCTGGTAGGACAGCCCGATCAGGGCGCCCATGTCGCCCAGGTCGGTCTTCCAGCGGTTCGACGCCATGCCGGAGACGTCGGGGTTGTTGGACTTGGCCTTGTCGCGATGTTCCCCGCGCGCCGAGATGACCAGTTGCGCATCCTTGAAGTCGAAGGGGCGGTTGGTGCGCACGTCGATGATGCCGGCCGTGCCGCCCTCGGGCAGCGCGGCTTCCTGCGTCTTGTAGACGTCGATGCGCTTGAGCATCGTCGCCGGCACGTCCGCCAGATAGAGGCTGCGGCTGGAGTCGGAGAAGAACTCGCGCCCGTTGAGCAGCGTCGTGACCCCGCCCAGGCCGCGGATGATCACGGTGCCGGCCTCGCCGTTGCCGCGCTGGATCTGCACGCCGGTGACGCGGCCCAGGATCTCGGCCACGTTCTTGTCAGGGAACTTGCCGATGTCCTCGGCCACGATGGAATCGACCACCTGGTCCGAGTTCTGCTTGATCGTCTGCGCCGACTCGGCCGAGCGCCGCATGCCGGTCACGACCACCGTCTCGAGCTGGCTGTCGTCCTTCTTCTTTTCCTCGGGGGCTTGCTGGGCCTGGGCGCCGGTGATCAGGCCCAGGACGGTGGCGGCAGCCGCGGTGCCGCGCAAGGCGAATGGAATATGGCTCATGTTGTCTCCGTCGTTTTTCTGGCTGGTCGATCCGGCTGGACCCGGATGACGCCCACAACCCCCGCAGGGTTGTTGATCGAGCGGAGCTGATGCTAGGAAGACGACCGATTCGAGGCCAATCACATTTTCCGGATGTGCAATGCCAAATCCGAAATCAGGGCAGGCCCGAATTTTCTTTTTTATCGTGTTTCACGCGGTTTCAAGCAAGGAACTGGGGAAGGACGCGAGCGGCGCTCACACCCACAATCAGCTTGGCAACATGTAGTCACAAGTGTTTCTAAGTCGGGCCGTTCGGCTTCCCCCTGAAGAGGGGGCGACGCAAGTGACCATCGGCCTATCATGCGAGCCTTCTCCGGCGGGTAGTAAAGGGTGACGACAGCCGAGCCGGAGAGCATCGGCGAGTCAAAAGAAGGGAGGCCCTATGGAAGCAGTGTCCGTTGTCCGTACTTTCGAGTCGGTCGGGAATGGTGGCTACGTGATGCCGGCGGTCAAGCGCCGGGTGTTGCTGGTCGACGACCATGAACTGGTGCGCGCGGGGATCCGCACGCTGTACCAGACCCTGGACGAGATCGACATCGAGTGGGTGGAAGCCTCGTCGCTGCAAGAGGGCCTGCAGGCCTACGGTCACGGCGGCGCGGTCGACGCGGTGCTGCTGGACCTGAACCTGGGCGACTGCAAGGGCCTGCAAGGGCTGCGGCAGTTCATGGAAACCTTCCCCGAGGCGCGCGTGGTCGTCTTCAGCGGCACGCAGGACGAATTCGTCGTCCGCCAGGCGCGGGCGTTGGGCGCGGTGGGCTACCTGCCCAAGGGCGCGCTGATGGCCGAGATGCGCAGCACGCTGCGCGCGCTGCTGGCCGAGGGGCCGCGCCACCGTGCGGCGCAGGCGGGCTCGCTGTTCCCGCGCTTCCCGTCGTCGGCGATGTACGACCGCGTGGCCGAACTGGGCCCGCGCCACCTGGAAATCCTGGAGCTGGTCCTGTCGGGCTGCAGCAACAAGGAGATCAGCAACTCCACGCAACTGTCGCTGGGCACGGTGAAGAACTACGTGTCGTCGCTGCTGCTGGCGCTGGACGTCAAGTCACGCTCGCACATGATCAGCCTGTTCCGCTGACGGAGTGGCCACGGTTCACCGCGGCGGCGACCGCGGGGCGAGGGGGCCTGCGGCCCCCGACACCACCTTTGCGCCGACCGAGATCATGATCGACTCGCCGGACGTCCCTGACGTGCCGGCGAGTGCCATTTCGGGCATCGCTCCTTCCTCCGCGACCCACGCCATCGGCAGCGCGGCGCCGGATCCGGCGACTGTCGACGCCGCCCCGCCGTTGCCGGCCGATGCCGAGGCGTCCGGGGACGCGGCCTCGCCGCCCTCGCAGCGGAACGGCGAACCGCCTCCCGCACCGCCGCCGCGGACACGGCGCGCCAAGCGCCCGCCGCGTCCGGGACTGTTCGTCGCCGTCGCCGGCCCGACGCCGGACACCGACGAATCGATGCAGGAAGGCCAGCGCCGCGAGCGGCGCGCGATCGCGCGCCGCCTGCAGGATGCCGGGTTCGAAGAAGCCTGGAGCCATTGGCCCTCGCTGCTCGGCGCGGTGGCCGCGCCGCTGGTGTCGGCGCTGCTGCGCGGGATGCCGACGCCCGGGCTGATCGCGTGGATCGTCAGCGTCATCGCGCTGGCGGCGGGCTGCGTCTTCACCGCGCGATCTCTCTCGCACCGGGCCGCGCCGCGCGCCCATGAACACCGCGGTCCCGCGCTCTTCAGCGACCGCGAGGGCCGCCGCCTGCTGGTCCTGCAGGCCGCCGGCTGTCTGGGCCTGCTGTGCCTGCACCCCTGGCTCGCGGAGTCGCCGGGGTCGCGCGGCCTGCTCACCGGCCCGCTGCTCGCCGCCGCCGCCGCGGTGATCGGCGTGCTGCTGGCGCCGATGGGGCGCTGGGCGGCGGTCATCGCGCTGCTGCCGGCGTCCGAGGGGCTGGCCCGCCTGTTCGACCCCGCCGCCCGGCCCGGCGCCGGCCCGGTCTGGTTCCTGGCCGCGGCGGTCATCGGCGGGCTCGCGCTGCTGGAGCACCACCGCTGGCAACGCGCCAAGCGCCTGCTGATGGAGCAGGACCTGCACGTCAGCACACTGGAGCACGACCGCGACGGCGCCATCCGCGCGGACCAGGAGAAGAGCCGCTTCCTGGCCATCGCCAGCCACGACCTGCGCCAGCCGGTGCATGCGCTGGGCCTGTTCGCCGCGAGCCTGGAACGCCGCCTGCAGGGCACCGAGGAAGAGCCGCTGATCCGCAACGTCATGCGTTCGATCGAGGGTCTGGAGCGCTCCTTCAACGCGATGCTGGACATCTCGCGCCTGGACGCGGGCACGGTCGATCCGAACCTGCAGCATTTCCCGCTGCGCGACCTGTTCCGGCGCCTGCACATGCATTACGCCGGCCAGGCGGAGGCCTCGGGGCTGGGGCTGCGCTTCTCGCCGGGCGGCAAGTCGGTCACCAGCGACCCGCAACTGCTCGAGCGCATCCTGGGCAACCTGATCCAGAACGCGCTGAAGTACACGGAGGAGGGCGGCGTGGTGGTGGTGGCGCGCTCCACCTCGACGCATCTGAATCTGGAAGTCTGGGACACCGGCATCGGCATCAAGGCCACCGACCTGCCGCGGATCTTCGCGGAGTTCTATCAGGTCGGTCAGAGCGAGCGCAGCCGCACCCAGGGACTGGGCATGGGGCTGGCGATCGTCAAGCGGCTGGCGCACCTGCTGGGCTACCGGCTGATGGTCGCGTCGCGGCCGGGCAAGGGGACGATGTTCCGGCTCAGCATCCCGCTGGGCGGCCTGCCGGAGATCCCGGAGTTCACCACCGCGGCCGACACCGTGCCGATGCCGGTGATGGAGCCCCGCTCGGTGCTGGTCATCGACGACGAGGAGTCGATCCGCATCGGCCTGAAGCTGCTGCTGGAGGAATGGGGCTACGAGGCCATCGTGGCGGCGACGGCAGTGGAGGCGGCGGATGCGGTCCGGGCGCGCGTGCTGCCGCCCGACCTGATCCTGTCCGACCTGCATCTGGGCGACGGCCCGGACGGCATCGCGGCGATCCGCGCGGTGCGCGCCTTCTGCGGCACCGACGTGCCGGCGATCCTGGTCACCGGCGACACCAGCCGGGAGGAACTGCGCCGCGCCACCGAGAGCGGTCACACGGTGCTCTTCAAGCCGCTGCAGCCGCGCAAGCTGTTCAACGCGCTGCGCGGCATGGTCTCCTGAGCGGCGGGCGAGCATCGCGCGATCCGCGCGGCGGGCACGCCCGGGCACGGCGGTGGCCCCTACAGTCACGGGTTCTTCACGCCGTACCGCGATGACCTCGACCGCCTCCCTCGCTCCTCCATCCCCGCGCCGCCTGCAGGCGGCGGCCTGGGCCCTGCGCATCCAGTTCTTCGTCTCCGGCGCGCTGTTCGCGACCTGGGGCGTGCATGTTCCCACCGTCAAGGCGCATTACGGCCTGGGCGAGCAGTCGCTGGCGATCGCCATGCTGGCCTCGGGCGTGGGCGCGCTGCTGGCGCTGACGCAGGCCGGGCGCGTGGTGGCGCGGTTCGGACCGCGCGGCGTGGCGGGCTTGATGGGCGCGCTGTGCGCCGGCGGCGTGTCGCTGCTGATCGTGCCGGACGCCTACCTCGGCCTGGTCGGCCTGCTGATGCTGTTCGGCGCCACGGCCAGCCTGTTCGACGTGGCCATCAACGCCGAGGCCACCGAGATCGAGCACCTGGCCGCCCGCCCGCTGATGAGCGGCTTCCACGCGATGTTCAGCCTGGGCGGCATGGTCGGCGCGGGCGTCGGGAGCCTGCTGCCCTGGCTGGGCTGGACGCCGCAAACCCACCTGTTCGCGGCCTGCGGCGCGGGCATCGCGCTGATCCTGGGTGCCTGCGCGGCGATGCTGAAGATGCGCACCGAAGCCGGCGAGCAGCAGCCGATGAGCCTGCCGCGCGGCGTGCTCGCGCTGATCGGCGCGCTGGCCGCGCTGGGCCTGATCGCCGAAGGCGCGATGTACGACTGGAGCGTCCTGTTCATGAAGCAGGAGCGCGCCAGCGATGCCAGCATCGCGGCGCTGGGCTACGCCAGCTTCAGTCTGGCGATGGCGCTGGGCCGCTTCGGCGGCGACCGGGTGCGGGCGCGCGTGGCGCCGGTGCCGCTGATGATCGCCAGCGGTCTGCTCGCGGCGGCGGGCATGGCTGCCGCGCTGCTGGTGCCGGTGGCCGGCGCGGGACTGCTCGGCTTCGCGCTGGTCGGGCTGGGTCTGTCGAACGTGGTGCCGGTGCTGTTCTCGGCGGCGTCGAAAGTGCCCGGCATCAGCGCGGCGCACGGCATTGCGGCGGTGTCCTCGCTGGGCTACCTCGGCATGATGGCCGGTCCGCCGCTGATCGGGATGATCGCGGAGCACTCGTCGCTGACGGCGGGTCTGGCCTGCGTGGTCGTCTTTGCGCTGGTGATGGCGATGAGCGCGCAGCGCGCGCTGGGCGTCACGCAACCGGGCGGCGGCCAGCCGTGTAGGCGATTGACCGACACGCGCATCGGACGATGACTGCCCTGCGCTTGCGCCATCGGCCTCGTGTCAGGCCGCGATGCCTTCACTACAGTTGATCCTGACAACGGAATTCGAGCTTCCGTTGTTCATGCTTCTCTCTCGCATGGTCCGTCTTTTCCCTCTGCAGGCGGACGAACTTTCGGCCCTGGTCTCACGACCAGGGCCTTTTCTTTTTTGCTGTTTCTATTTCCGGCGCCGGCGTCAGACCGGCAGCAGCCCCATCGTCATCGCCTTGAGCGTCGCCGCGGCGCGGGTGCTGCACTCGAGCTTGCGGAACGCGCTCTCCAGGTGCGTGCGCACGGTCGCGGGACTGATGCCCAGTACCTTCGCCGCCTCCTTGTTGCTCTCGCCGATGGCGATGCGCGCGAGCACCTCGGTCTCGCGCGCCGAGAGCGACACAGTGGCCGCTGTTGCCGTCGTGGCCGCCGTTGCTGAGCCCTGGCGAACGGGCCAGCCCTTGCCGCCGCAGACCGCTTCGGCGGCCTGCGCATCGAGCAGGCCGGCGCCGGCCTCGGCGCGCAGCGCGGCGCGCGCCGCTTCCACGTCGAGCGCTGCCGTGCCGGGCCGCGCGGTGCGCAGCGTGGTCCAGCGCGACGCCGCGGCCAGCACGCGCGCCGGCATCGGAATCGCCGCGCCGGCGACCCCTCGGAACGCGCCCGAGCCATCCATCCGCTCGTCGACATAGGACGCGAGTTCGGCCTCCTCCTGCAGGGCGGTGAGCCGCCGCGCGGCGCGGCCGGTCCAGTAGGGCATCAGCCGCAGCCGCTCGCGATCGGCTTCGCCCAGGCGGCGCCCGTCCTGCCAGAGCGCGTTGGGCACCGAGGCCCGCCCGATGCCATGCAGCAGCCCGGCGCGGTGCAGCCGTTCCTGAACGGCCTCGTCGAGCCCGAGCGCGGCGGCCGCGTCGCGCGCCGCCTCCGCGACGCGGCGCGAGAGCCCGGTCATCCACGGGATCTTCAGATCGATGACGTCGGCGACCAGCTCGAGCGGTGTCTCGAGCGCCGCCAGGCCGTCGACTCCGGCGTCCGCCTCGCCGCCGCGTTCATGCGCGCCGTCGTCGAGCGCGGCCATCCATCCGGCGGCCTCGCGCGCGACGAGGTCGGCCAGCGCCTTCGGGTACTTGCCATCGGCGCGCTCCGCGATGTAGCGCAGCGCGGCCGGCAGGCCGTGCACGCGCGAGAAGATCTCCAGATCCCCGGCCAGCGCGACGTGGAAGACCACCGCGGGCACCGCGTCGCCGCTCAGACCGGCGGGCTTGCCGCCACCATCCCAGGTCTCGAAGAGGCAGCGCATCGCCTGCTCGATGTCGGCCGGCAGGCCGAGCAGGCGCGCGATCTCGCCGGCCACCTCGCAATGGATCAGCGCGGCGTCGCCGAAGGTGCTCGCCAGCGCGGTCGCTTCGGAGGCCGACGCCATCGACAGCATCGCGTCGCGGCCGGTCACGTCGTCGCCCATCAGCACCGAGAACTCGGGCGCGTTGGCCGTGCAACCGGACCAGCGCAGCAGCGCGACGCAGGCGGCGTGGCCGTCCGGCCCGCCCGTGCCGATGCCGGCGGCGCGCGCGGACTGCGCGACGCGCGTGGCGAGCCACGCCGCACGGGTCGAGTGATCGACCGGCTGCCCCATGCTCAGGTCACCGACAAACGCGAGCGCGCGCACGGCGTCGAGCACTGGCACGCGCGAGCCCGGCCGTGCCGGGGCGAGGGAAGGGGAGTCGGCGCGGGGGGCGGGGCGAGCGGAAGGGCTGGAACGGCTGGAACTGCTGGAATAGGTCACGGTGAGGTCGGGCGTCGATGGCCGCGGACACGCCCGGGGAGCGGGGCGCCCGCGGCCGGCGCGGACCTTACCGGGATTGGCGGACGGCGTCCAGGATCACCTTCGCGACCGCTTCCGGCTGCGACTGCTGCGGCACATGGCTGCTGTCGACCTTGGTCACGCGGGCACCCGCGCGCTGGGCCATCGCGGCCTGCGCCTCGGGGGCGATCATGCGGTCGGACGTCGCCAGCAGATACCAGGACGGCTTGGTCTTCCAGGCCGGCGTGCCCACCGTCTGTTCGAAGGCCTTGGCCTGGATCGGCCCCTGCGTGGCGGTCATCACCGCGGTGGCCGAGGCCGGCAGGTCCTGCGCGAAGTGCTGGCTCATGCCTTCGGCGGTGAGGCTCAGCCACCCTTGCGCGTCCGCCTTGAAGTGGGCCGAGCCGGACGGCACCGGGAAGCCCTTGCCCTGCTCGGCGGTGTTCTGGCCGGCGTCCGGCGCGAACGCGGCGACATAGACCAGCGACGCGACCTTGGGCGAGTTGCCCGCTTCGGTGATCACCGTGCCGCCCCAGGAATGGCCGACCAGCACGACCTTGCCCGGCTGCGCGTCGATGGCGCGGCGCGCGGCGGCGACGTCGTCGGCGAGCGAGCTCAGCGGGTTCTGCACGGCGGTCACCTGCAGGCCCTCACGCTGCAGCAGCGGGATGACCTTGGCCCAGTCGGAGCCGTCGGCGAAGGCGCCGTGGACGATGACCACCGCGGGCTGGGCCGCCGCGGGGGCGGCCAGGGCCGCGCCGGAGAAGCCCGCGGCGGCGAGGGCGGTGGCGGCGGCAGCGGTGGCGAGGAGTCGGCGGGAGAGGTTCATGGTGGGCTCCGGTGAAAGGTGGGGTGTTGGAACAGGACTCGACTATCCCGGCATGCGCCTCGCGCTGGTATCGGACGAATGTCCGAGGCGGACCGGCACGCGCGTGCGCCGGCGGTCTGCCCATCGGTGTTTCCACCGAGGACGCCACACTCGCCCGGCGCCGCGCGAGCGCGGGGCAAGCCCTGACCCCGGCCTGGCCGGCCCGATCGGGCCATGTCCGGCACCTGTTAGGGAAACAACTCCCCCCGCTCCGAGGGGGAGCCCGGCTTTGCCCCTCTCCTATGGGACGTGACATGCGTCACAGAATCGACCCGCCCGAAGGCCGCCCCTCCCGCCGGCCCTCAGCAGTCACGGCGGCGCTCCGCATCACGGGGCGCCGCTGTCCATGTCCAGGTGGACATCCCACCTTCCTTTCGAAGAAGGACGCAGCAATGTTCAAGAAAACCTGTCTGGCCCTGGCGCTTCTGGGCGCCGCGGCCGCGGCCCAGGCGGGCCCGACACTCCTCGACGAGGGATTCGACAACGTCGACACGCTGGCCGGCGCCGGCTGGATCCGTTCCAACCAAGGCAGCGGCGGCGGCCTCACCGATCCCTGGGTCCAGGGCGACCAGTCGATCTTCACCGCCTTGAGCGGCGCACCCAATGCCTACGTCGCCAGCAACTTCAACAACGCGGCCGCTGGCGGCACGCTGTCGAGCTGGCTGATCAGCCCGGTGTTCTCGACCGCCGAGAACCTCGAAGTCTCCTTCTGGGCCCGCGGCGACATCCAGCCCGGCTACATCGACCAGCTGGCCTATGGCCTGGTCGACGCGGCCGGCATCTTCAGCAGCTTCGTGCCGCAGGCCACGATCACCGCGCAGGGCGACTGGACCCGCTACAGCTTCCTGCTGGGCGGCCAGGGCGCCGGCGCCACCGCGCGCTTCGCGATCCAGTACATCGGCAGCGCGGACCAGGCGAACTACGTCGGCGTGGACAACGTCGCCGTCAACGTGCCGGAGCCGTCGAGCTGGGCGCTGGCCGGCATCAGCCTGCTGGGCCTGGCGGCCGCCCGCCGCCGCCGCGCGCAGCGCTGAGCCTTCGAGCCGTCGAATCATCCGAGTCATCTCCGAGTCATCGAAGCAAGGACAACGTCCATGATCACCCGCATTTCCCTGGGCTTGGCGATCGCCGCGGCCCTGCCGCTGGCGGCGCAGGCTCACGAAGCCGCCGCCGCGGCGACCCCGGACTCCACCGCCGCCGCGCCCGCCGCGGCCCAGGAGTCGCTCGTCATCGTGCGCGACGCCGACACCGGCAAGCTGCGCCCGGCCACCGCCGAGGAGCATGCCGCGCTGAAGGCGCTGCCCGCGTCGGGCAAGGCCCGCGTGGCCCTGCGCGCGATGGCCATCGGCCCGCAGCTCAAGCGCCACAGCAGCGGCGCGGTGGGCATCCGCGTCACCGACGACATGGCCAGCCAGTCGGTCGTCGTGCGCGGCGCCGACGGCAAGCTGATCGAAGCCTGCTTCGCCAGCAAGGAAGAAGCCGAGAACTTCATGAAGTCCGGCGCCACCGCCGCCAAGACGGCCCTGCCCACGGAGTAAGCCATGCAGAAGACCTTCAAGAAGACCCTGCTGCGCTCGGCCGTGCTGGCCGCGCTGTGCGGCGCCGGCCTGGCGCAGGCCGCCACCATCGTGATCCAGAGCCGCGACCCGGCGGGCGTCGGCTTCAACGACCCGACGCCGGTGGCGCCGGTGGGCGGCAACCCGGGTACCACGCTCGGCGAGCAGCGCATGTACGTCTACCGCTACGTCGCCGACGTGTGGGAGAAGGCGCTGGACAGCAACGTCACGATCACCGTGAACGCCGGCTGGCAGGCACTGACCTGCACCTCGTCGTCGGCCACGCTGGGCAGCGCCAGCCCCTGGAACCTCTGGCACGACTTCACCGGCGGCGACCCCGGCACCTGGTACCCGCAGGCGCTGGCCAACAAGCTCTCCGGCGTCAACCTCAGCGAGGGCATGCCCGATGACGGCAGCGGCTACGCCGGCGTCGACATCAAGACCCAGTTCAACGTGAACCTGGGCCAGCCGGGCTGCCTGGACGGCTCGCCGTTCTACCTCGGCCTGGACGGCAACTTCGGCACCGGCGTGAACTTCGTCGAGACGCTGCTGCATGAGCTGGGCCATGGCCTGGGCTTCACCGTGCTGTCGGTGCAGACCTCCACCGGCAAGCGCATCAGCGCCGACGGCAGCGTCTACGCCGACGACGGTCTGCCCAGCATCTGGGAGCGCTACATGTTCGACAACACGGCTGGCAAGTCGTGGCTGAACATGACCAGCGCGGAGCGCAAGGCCTCGGCGATCAATCCGCTGGGCCTGGCCTGGACCGGCCCGAACGTGCTGGCCGGCGCCGGCATGCTGGCGGCCACGCCGGTGCTGAAGGTCGCGAGCTCCGCGCCCGGCGCCTCGGGCCAGTACCCCTACGGCACCGCGTCCTTCGGACCGGCGGTGAGCAGCGGGCAGGGCCTGGGCGCGCTGGCGACGATCGCCGCGCCGGCGGCCGGCCAGGGCCAGGGCTGCACCGCGTTCAGCGCGGCGGACACCGCGGCCGTGAGCGGCAAGGTCGCGATCATCGATCGCGGCGTGTGCGGCTTCGCGGTCAAGGCGAAGAACGCGCAGAACGCCGGCGCGATCGGCGTGATCATCGCCAACAACGTCGCGGGCGCCGCGCCCGGCCTGGGCGGCTCCGACCCGACCATCACCATCCCGACGGTGAGCGTGTCGCAGGCCGATGGCGTCAAGCTGCGCTCGGCCATCACGGCGTCGATCCCCTACGGCACGCGCAGCAAGCCGGGCGTGGCGACGGGCTCGCTGTCCAGCGACCCGAGCCGCCGCGCCGGCGCCGACGCGCTGGGCCGTCCGCTGCTGTACACGCCGAACCCGCTGGTGCCGGGCTCATCGGTGTCGCACTGGGACGTGTCGGCCTCGCCCAACCTGCTGATGGAGCCCAACATCTCGCCCGACCTGGGCCTGGTGCTGGTGCCGCCGAAGGACCTGACCAAGCCGCTGCTGAAGGACCTGGGCTGGTGATCCCGGCTCGAACCGCGCGACGGGCGCGGTGAGCCCGGAAGCCCGGTGCGAACGCGCCGGGCTTTTTCATTTCCCTCGCCCGCCGCCCGCATATCGATCCGCCATTTCCTTCGTCGCCGCGGCGCGCGCCGCTTCCTACAGTCGCCAGCAGGGCCCGATGGCGGGTCGTGACAACAGCGAACTGAAAGGGCTGCGATGAATCGAACCTGGATCCGATGGCTGGCGGGCGCGCTGACGCTGGGCGCCGGCGTGCTCGGCGCGAGCGCGTCCTTCGCGCAGGCTCGCGAGGTGAGCTTCGCCTACCAGGACATGCTGGTGCCGCTGCGCACGCTGATCGAGTCCGGCGAGCTGGAGAAGCGCACCGGCTACAAGATCCAGTGGCGCCAGTTCGGCGGCGGCGGCGACGTGATCCGCGCGATGGCCTCCGGCGACGTGCAGATCGGCGAGGCCGGCTCCAGCCCCATCGCGGCCGCCGCGAGCCAGGGCCAGGACCTGCGGCTGTTCTGGATCCTGGACGACATCGCCGATGCCGAGGCGCTGGTCGCGCGCAAGGGCAGCGGTATCCAGTCGTGGCGGGACCTCAAGGGCCGCAAGGTCGCGACGCCCTTCGTCAGCACCTCGCACTACCAGTTGCTGGTCGGGCTGCGGCTGGCGGGCGTGGATCCGAAGGACGTCCAGATCGTCAACTTGAGGCCGCCCGAAGTCGCGGCCGCGTGGGAGCGCGGCGACATCGACGCGGCCTTCGTCTGGGATCCGGCACTGGCCCGCATCAAGGCCAGTGGCCAGGTGATCGCGACCTCCGGCAGCATCGGCCGCCAGGGGCATCCGACCTTCGACGGGCTGGTGGTCAACGCGCAGTGGGCCGCGAAGCACGAGGACTTCGTCGTCGCGCTGGTGCAGGCGCTGGCGCGCGCCGACGCGGCCTATCGCGAGCAGGGCGCGCGCTGGACCGCGGACACGCCCGAGGTGCGCGCGATCGCGAAATGGAGCAAGGCCGATCCGAAGGACGTGCCCGCGGCGATCGCGCTCTATCGCTTTCCGACGCCGCAGGAACAACTGTCGGCGCAGTGGCTCGGCGGTGGCGCGGCCAAGGCGTTGGCCAGCACGGCGGCGTTCCTGAAGGAGCAGGGCCGCGTGCAGGACCTGAAGGCGGATTACGGGCGCTTCGTGACGGCGGACTACGTCAAGAAGGCCTTGGCGCGATGACGTCCGGCGCAGGCCACGCCATGACGACGCTGGAGCTGCGCGGGCTGGAGATCCGCTATGCGGGTCCCGGCGGCACGGCCGTGCAGGCGCTTGCGCCGGTGGACCTGCGCGTGACTGGCAGCGAGTTCGTCGTGCTGCTCGGCGCGTCGGGCTGCGGCAAGACCAGTCTGCTGAGCGCGGTGGCCGGCTTCCTGCCGCCCAGCGACGGTGACATCCTGCTCGACGGGCGGCCCGTGCGAGGCCCCGGCGCGGACCGCGGCATGGTGTTCCAACGCCATGCGCTGCTGCCGTGGCTGAACGTGCGCGACAACGTGGCGCTGCCGCTGCGCATCCGCGGCATCGGCAAAGCGCAGCGCCATGAGGCGGCCGAACGCTGCCTGTCGCTGCTCGGCCTGGCGGGGCAGGGCGGGCGCCGCGTCTGGGAGCTCTCCGGCGGCATGCAGCAGCGCGTGGGCATCGCGCGCGCGCTGGCCAGCGATCCTGCGCTGCTCTTGATGGACGAGCCGCTGGGCGCGCTGGATGCCTTCACCCGCGAGCAGGTGCAGGAGGAGCTGCTGCGGGTGTGGGAGCGCACCCACAAGCTGGTCCTGTTCATCACGCATTCGGTCGAGGAGGCGCTGTTCATGGCGACGCGGCTGGTACTGATGAGCCCCGGGCCGGGGCGGATCGTGCGCCAGATCGGCGGGCTGCCGTTCTCGCGGCGATTCCTGGCGCATGGCGACGCGCGCGCCGAGAAATCGAGCCCCGAGTTCATCGCGCTGCGCGAGGAGGTGCTCGCGCATCTGCAGGGCCGAGCGATCGCGGTGCCGTCATCCGCGCCGCCGGCCCCGCACCTGGAGGTGCTGCATGCCGCGGCCTGATGGCATCGGAGCGGGCCGCGCGGCGGTGTCGCGCGTCAGCCGTTTCGCCGGTCTCGAGGACGGCGGGAGTCGCTGGATCAGCGCCGGCACCGTCGCGGTGTTGCTGCTGCTGTGGTGGGGCGTGACCGCGGCCGGCTGGGTCAAGCCGCTGTTCCTGCCGTCGCCGGCAGCGGTCGCCCAGCAGTTCGCCGACTACCTGGGCGGGCGCGCCAATGACCTGCCGCTGTGGCGCCATCTCGGGGCCAGCCTGGCGCGCGTGCTGGCCGCCTTCCTGCTGGCCTGCGCCACCGCGATCCCGCTGGGGCTGGCGATGGGTCTGTCGCGCTGGGCGCGCGGCGTGCTCGATCCGGCGCTGGAGTTCTACCGTCCGCTGCCGCCGCTGGCCTACCTGCCGCTGATCATCATCTGGCTGGGCATCGACGAAGCACCCAAGGTGCTGCTGATCTACCTGTCGTGCTTCGCGCCGCTCGCGCTGGCGGCCCGCTCGGGCATGCGCGCTGCGTCGCCGGAGCAGCTGCAGGCGGCGCTCTCGATGGGCGCGAGCCGCTGGCAACTGCTGCGCCACGTCGCGCTGCCGGCCGCGCTGCCGGAGATCCTCGTGGGCATGCGCATCGCGGTGGGCTTTGGCTGGACCACGCTCGTTGCCGCGGAGATGGTCGCGGCCTCGTCCGGTCTGGGGCAGATGGTGCTCAACGCATCCAACTTCCTTCGCACCGACATCGTCCTGATGGGCATCCTGGTCATCGGTGGCGTGGCCTGGGCGATCGATCTGCTCATGCGCCTGGCGGAGCGTCGGCTGGTGCCATGGCGCGGCCGGGGCTGAGCCCGGCGCTGGCGTTGCCAGTAACGCCGGCCAGGTGCGCGCGCAGCGCCTTCGCGGCGATGCCGCGATCGTCGCCATGCAGGAAGGCGGTGACCCCGGCTTCGCACCAGGCCTCGTACTGGCCGCCGGCGCGAGGGATCGCGCAGAAGGGCACGCCGCGCGCGCGGCAGGCCGCGGCGACGCGATGGATCGCGTCCTGTACCGACGGATGCTGCGCCTGACCCGGCACGCCCAGCGACTGCGACAGATCGATCGCGCCCTCCAGCACCATGTCGATGCCGGGCACCGCCGCGATCGCATCGATGTGCTCGACGCCCCGCGCGTCCTCGATCATCGCCACCACCATCAGCTCGCGGTTGGCCATCGCCATGTACTCGATCAGCGGCAGCGTGCCGAAGCCGGTCGTGCGGCCGCCGCTGATGCCGCGCTCGCCGAGCGGGTGGTAGCGCGCCGCGCGCACCGCCTCGCGGGCCTGGCCGGCGTCCTGCACCCGCGGCACCACGATGCCCATCGCGCCGGCGTCGAGCGCGCGCAGGATGGGGCCCGGCTCGACGCCGGGCACGCGCACCAGCGGCGTCAGGCCGCAGCATTCGGCGGCGCGGATCAGGTCCTCCAGCGTCTGCGGATTCACGCCGGCATGCTCCAGGTCCAGGATCACGAAGTCGAAGCCGGCGTAGCCGATCATCTCGACCAGCAGCGGCGCCGGGATCGAGTTGATCAGCCCATGCACGCGCCGCCCGGCGGCCAGCCGGGCGCGGAGCTCATTCGGCCGCAGCATGCTCGTCCTCCACGGGAAGGAATTCCTGGCGCGGCGCCGGATGGCGCAGGAAACCCTGGTGCGAGATGTGCCACGCGTAGGCGCCCGCGAAGGGGAACACCACGAGATCGCCGGCGCGCACCCGCGTCACCGGCGCGTCAAAGGCCAGCACGTCCTTGGGCGTGCACAGCTGGCCCACGACGTTGACCGTCGCATCGCTCAGCGCGGGCCGCTCCCAGGGATAGGGCCAATGCTCGACCGGGAGCACCGTGAACGGATGGCTGTGTCCCTGCGCCGGCGGCGTGCGGAAGTGATGCGTGCCGCCGCGCGCGACGACGTAGTCGCGGCCGAAGGCGTGCTTCAGGTCGATGACCTGCATCGCGTAGTAGCCGCAGGCGGCGGTGATGTAGCGGCCGCATTCGAAGCGCAGACGCGGCAGCGACGGATCGCGCTCGCACAGCCGCCGCAGGCCGTCCGAGAACGCGGCCAGATCGAACTGGCGCGCGGGCTCGCGGTAGTTCACGCCGATGCCGCCGCCGACATTGATGTGATCGATCGACAGGCCGTGCTCGCGGCACCAGTCGCGCACCTGGGCCGCGTAGCCGGCGATCAGCTCGACATGGGCGGCCGCGTCGAGCTGGTGCGACAGAAGGTGGAAGTGGAAGCCGCGCAGGCGCAGCGACGGCGCATCGCGCAGCAGATGCAGCGCGTGCGGCAACTGGTCGGCCGGGATGCCGAAGGGCGTCGGCTTGCCGCCCATCATCAGCGTCGTGGCGGCGAGCCCGGGCAGCGACAGGTTCATCCGCAGCAGCACCGGCGCCTGGCGGCCCTGCGCGTTGGCCAGCCAGGCCAGGCGGCGCAGCTCGTTCAGGCTCTCCACATGGATCGCCTCGACGCCTGACCGGATCGCCAGACGCAGTTCCTCATCGGTCTTGCCGGGACCGCTGAAGATCACCGGCGCGTCGGCGAAATGCTCTCGCACCCACGCCAGCTCGCCGCCCGACGAGACCTCGAAACCCGCTACCAGCGGTGCCAGCGTGCGCAGCACCGGCAGGTCGGAGTTGGCTTTGATCGCATAGAAGAGCTCGCAGCGCGGCGGCAGCGCCGCGGTCACCGCCACCACATGGCGGCGCAGCGCCTCGAGGTCGTAGACATAGGCGCACAGCGGCTCGGACGTCTCGTCCAGCAGCTCGCGCAGGCGGCGTTCGACCGCCTCCATTCGCAGTTCCATCGGGGTCCTCCGCGTTCAGCCGGCCAGCGCGATCGGATTGGCCACCGGCACGTAGCCCGCGCTGCGATCCGGGCGTTGCAGGAAGCGGTTGCTCAGGTTGGTCTTGCCCGGGAAGGGCTCGCCCGCGAGCACCGCGTTGATGCGCCGCGCGGACGCCGCATTGCCCCAGCGCGCCTGGTAGCGCTGCAACTGCTGGCGCACGACGGCCCACAGCCGCAGCTGCATCGCCGTGTCGTCGGGCGCGAGCTGCGCGATCGCCTCGGCGAAGTTGTTGACGAAGAGGCAATAGGCGATGCGTTTCCAGCCTTGCTCCTCGCCGTACCAGAGGGCGTCGCGCGCCCGCGCGCTGACGCCCTGCAGCGTGTGCGCCGGATGGAAGGCCGGGACGAGCTTGACGCCCTCGAAGTCGCGCAGGAAGAGCTGGCGCGGCCAGCCCTCCTGCAGGCCCAGCAGGACGTTCTGCAAGTGCGGCTCGAAGATCACCCCATGCGCAAAGGCGCAGTGCAGCACCGGCGGCATCAGCAGCTCGACGTAGGCCGAGAACCAGCGCTCGGCCACGGCCGCGCGCGGGCTGCCCTCGCGCTCGGCCAGCGCCTCCAGCAGGGCGCTCATGCGCTGCTCGCCATAGACGTGGTTGCCGAACAGCGAGCCTGCCAGCAGCGCCGTCTCGCCCGGAAGCAGCTGCGGCTCGACGCTGCGGCGCAGGATCATGCCGAAGGCTTCGACCACCTCGCGGTTGCGTGCCTCGTCGGCGTCGCGCAGGTCGACCGAGAGGAAGGCCGGTTCCTCCAGCACTTCCAAGCCGGGGAAGTCGCGCTGCAGGCCCGGCAGCAGGCCGCGCAGGACGCGGCTGACCTGGGTCGCGCCTTCGAGTTCGTACCAGGCGTTCTTGCGGACGCAGTTGGTCAGCCGCACGTGCAGCGAGAACTTGTAGAAGAACGGATGGCCCGGTTGATAGAGCGTGCGGACCGACGAGGTCGCGTGGAAGGGCGCGCCGTGCTCGCCGAGGTGGCGCAGCCGGCCGTCGGCAATGGCCTCGTTCACCAGCGGCAGACGCAGCAGGTGGGCTGCCTCCCACGGATGCACCGGCACCGCCACGTAGCCCGGCTCCACCGCTGGCGCACCGGCGGCGACGATCTCCTCGCAGCGTTGCGGAAGCAGCGACTGCTGGATCACGAACTCCTCGCGCACCGCGAACCAGTGCAGCGCGAAGCGCGCGCCCAGCTCCGGCGAATAGCGCCGCAGGTCCGGGGCGGAGAAGCCCTGGCGGCTCTTCGGCGCCGGGTGGAAGGGATGGCCGAAGACCAGCGACTGCTCCGATTCGATGAAGGCGTCGACGGGATCGGCCGGAATCGCAGCGGCCGGCGGCGTGCGCAGCGCCAGGGTGGCCATCGCGACGCTGTCGCGCACCTGCGTCATCAGCTCGATGTTGGGCGGCACGTCATGCCGCAGCGCCATCTCGCGCAGCAGCACGGCGGCCTGGCTCTGCCAGTCCAGCAGCGTCCAGGGCTTGCCCGGGGCCTTGTGGAAGACCGGCGAGCGGTAGCGGAAGCTGCCCGTCAGCGCCGGGCCGGCGACGACCACCAGCAGGCGCTCGCCGGTGTGGGGCAGTTGCACGTGCAGCACCTGCCCGCCCTCGCGCTGCAGCGTCAGCTGGATGGCGGTGGGCCAATCGTTCTGCCAGAACATCGGGCCCACGCTCATTTCGCCAGCGGGGCCGGCGACCTCGCGGCAGTAGCAGTTGAGCAGGGTTTCCTGGCTGCGCTGGCCCGCCGCGCTCGCGGCGAGGTCGGTCAGCGCAGCAGGCCGGACTTGGGTCTCTTGCATGCGGGTACTCCCAGGGATTCGTTCAGGAAAATGCCGGCTGCGGCCTGCGCCTGAGCGCGAGCGCGGCCAGCCCGATCAGCGCCGGCAATAGCGCGGCGGCCGCCAGCAGGAAGGGCGAGCGCAGGCCGAAGGCCTGGGCGGCGACGCCCGCGGCCAGGCCGGCCGCGACGCCGCCCCATTTGGAGCTGCTCTCGAACCAGCCGAAGCTGCGTCCCGCGTTGCCGGCATGAACCATGGCCGCGATGAGCCCGTGCAGCGCGATGAAGCCCAGCGTCATCGCCACGCCCATGAGCAGCCGGCAGGCGATGAGCAGCGGCGTCGAATCGGCCACCGCCTGACCGAGCAGCGAGACCAGCAGCGCGCTGAACGACACGGCGAGCCACGCGCTGCGACGGCCTCGGGTGCTCCAGCGCGTCAGTGGCCAGGCCGCGACCAGATACACGGCATGTGGCAGGCCGAAGAGCAGGCCGGCCGCCGCCGTCGACAGACCGGCGAAGTGCTGCTGCACGTGCGGCGCGAAGTACGGGAAGGTCGAGACCGTGCAGAACACGAAGACGAACTGCAGCAGATAGACGCCGCGCGCGGACAGCTCGGGCGCGGCCGCTGGCGGCGCCTTGCCGGGCGCGCGATGGGCCTCGCCGCCAGCGGGCAGGAAGGCGGCCAGCCCCGCGGCGGCCAGCGGCAGCAGCGCCATCCAGCGGTAGACCTCGATCGGTGAACCGCCGCCCGCCTGCAGCACCAGACCGAGCGCCGCCGGTGCCGCCACCAGCGCGGCGCGCGCCGACCACTGCATCGCGGTCAGGCTGCGCGCCAGCGCGGGTCCGCTGGCGACGGTCGCCAGGTACGCGTTCGACGCCGCGAAGGTGCCGCCCAGCAGCCCCTGCAGCGCGAGCGCCGCGGCGAAGGTCCAGGTGCTGGTGGCGTAGCCCGCCAGCACGAAGCTGGCGGCCAACCCGAGCTGCGCGCGGATCAGCAGCCGCTTCTTGCCGTAGCGGTCGGCGAGCCGCCCCCACCACGGGCTGCTGAGCGCCGCCAGCAAGGTCGGCAGCACGTAGAGCCAGCCCGCGAGGAAGCGGGCGTCGTTGTGCAGCGATTGCTCCAGCACCAGGCCGAAGAAAGGCGGCATCCCGAGCGCCGCGAACGAGGCCACGAAGTGGCCGGCCATCACCGCCGGGACGACGATGCGCGATCCGGCGGCGCTCACGCGGGGAACTTCAGGAAGTTGGGCGCGGTCTGGCCGTAGAACTTGTTGACGTCGGCGGCGCCGGTGGTCGCCTTGTCCAGCAGCGTGGCGGCGGTCAACAGGTACTTCAGGCAGAGCCGGTCATCGCGCAGCAGCGTCCGGCGGGCCAGCTCGACATCGCCGCCAGAGGCGGCCAGATCGTCGAGGATCGCCGCGACGCGGTCGCGCACCGCCGCGTAGGCGCCGGCCCGATCGAAGCCGGGGACCTTCGCGGCCAGGCCTTCGACGAGCACCGCGATGTTCAGCTGCAGCGTGATCGTCGTGAACATCTGCGCCAGCGGCAGTTCGTCGGGCACCAGCAGGCGCGGGTCCTCGAGCGCGTCCAGCCGGGCCGCCAGCGCCGGCGAGACCTCGGCGAGCTTCGCGCGATGCAGGCGCGCGGCGTCGTTGTCCTTGAGCAGCAGACGCAGGCGCGGCGCGGCCTCCGACAGCACGACGACGGAGTTCTGCTGGTTGGACTCCAGGGCGATGCCGTAACGCACCCACAGCGTCAGATGCAGGCGCAGCGTGAGGTCGAGGTACGCATCGAAGAAGGCCCCCAGGTCGCCGCCATGGAAGCGGTCCGCCAACGACTGGCTGACGCAGCGGCCATCGGGCGTCTCGGCCAGCAGGCCGGCCACGGGCACCGGCGTGCTGCCCCTGAGCGCCTGCGCGGGATAGCGGCGGACGATCATGCCCAGGAAGTTGTGGCCGCCGACATGCGCGCCGGTGTCCTCGCGGGTGAGCAGCACGCGTTCGCGCAGTGCCGGCTCGGCGTCCAGCACCGCGGCGAGCAGGTCCTGCACCCGCTGGCCGTCGCCGATCGTGCTGGGCTTGATCGTGCGGATGTTCTTCGCGCCGAGCGTGCGGATCGTCAGCGGCAGCTTGATGTGCCACTCCGGCGCGTCCAGCACCACCAGCGAGCGCACCGACAGCGTCGGCATGACGCGCAGATGGGTCCTGGGCGCGCGCGTCACGCGACCGGCGAGGCCGGCGCCTTCGAGCATCACGTCCAGGCCGTTGCGCCAGAGGAAGGGGTGCACAGGCATGAGGGCGTGATCCGCCTCGAGCGATGCGGGCAGGCCCACGTCGGCGAAGGCCGGCCAGCCCGGCGGCAGGCCGTCGCCGCGCGGGTGGTGCAGCGCGCGCGGCACGGCCAGCCAGTTCAGCTCGAACGAGGGCGCGAACTCCGGCGCGTAGTGGCGCAGGTCCTCGACCTCGAAGCCGAGCTTGGCGCGCGCGGTCGGGTACAGCGGATGGTCGAGGTACGACGCCAGGCGATCGTGATGCTGCATGCGGTCATGCCACTCGCCGGTCTCGGCGGCGTCCGCCGCCCGAGGCGACGAGGCGAACCAGTCGCGGCGGGCCGACTCGGCCGCGCGGCGATGCGCCAGCGCGACATCGCTCTCGACGGCGAACTCGGCGAAGCGCGCGGCAGTGTCGGCATCGCAGCCCTCGGCGAAGCGGGCGAGGATCTCACCGATGCCGAACAGCGCCTCGACCTGGCCGCCGCGCTCGGACAGCAGCGGCAATCGCGACAGGCGCCAGGTCTGCATGAAACGCTCCGGTGCCACCGGGATCCAGAGGCGCCCCTGGCCGAGATGCTCGATCGCGAGCCAGGCGTGGCCCTCGGGCAGCGTCATGCCGGCGGCGATGGCTGCCTCCTGGACCAGCCGCCCCTGGCTCACGCAGCCGCGCACGTCCTCGCGCAGCAGCGCGTCGATCACGCGCGTGGCGATGTACACGGCGTCCGGATCGGCCAGCGCCGCGCCTTGCGGGTCACGGCGGTTCATGCCCGGATCTCCCAGTTCAGACGGCGCGACGCCTGGTCCATCGCGGCGGCGAGCCGGCCCGCATCGGGGCCGCAGCCGCGCAGCACGCCGAGGTAGTCCTTGTTGGAATGGGTCAGCGAGAAGCTGTCGCCCGTCGAGCGCAGCGGCTGGAAGGACAGACGGGCATGCTCGCCGTCCTCGGAGAAGGCGGTGGGCGCGCTCGCGACCGCGCCGCCCTGCGCCGCGACGAAGTAGCGGATGCGCGCGGCATGGTCGGCCAGGCGCAGCGCGGGCAGCGGCTCGCCCAGGTACAGGCGCAGCACCGTCTCGAACAGCGGGAAGCCCAGCGTGTCCTGCAGCAGGAACTCGCGGTAATCGCCGATGTTGCGGTAGTTGATCTCGATCAGGCGCGGACCGCGATCGGTCATCACGTACTCGGTGTGGCAGGCGCCGAAGCCGACGCCAAAGGCGCGGATGATCTCCAGCACGCGGGCCGCCGGGCCCTGCGGCGCCCCGGGCTGCCACACGGCCTCATGCTCGACGAAGTGCGGCGGCGGCGAGAGCTCGACGCGGAAACCGCCCAGTACCGCCATGTCGCGGCCATCGCCCAGGGTCTCGAGCGTGTACAGCGGGCCGTCGATGTACTCCTCGATCAGCATCGGGCGGCCCGGATGCTCAGCCCAGACGCGCGCGCACTGCTCGCGCAGCTCGGCGGCGTCGCGCGCCAGGCTCACCTGCAGGCTGGCCACGCCCTCGCGCGGCTTGACCACGACGGGGAAGGGCGGCGCCGCCACCGCATCCAGCATCGCCGCGTCGCAGACGGTGGCGTGCCAGAGCGCGTCGATGCCCAGCGCGGCGAGGCGGCGGCGCATCTCGGCCTTGTTCTTTGCCCGGTAGGTGGTGTGCCAGTCCTTGCCCGGCAGGCCGAGGAAGCTGGCCACGGCCGCGGTGCTCGTCTGCAGGTGGTCGCTGTTGGAGAACACTGCCGCAGGCCGGCCGGCGCGATGCGACAGCAGATCCAGCACGGCGATCGGATTGAAGACGTCGCAGCTCAGGATCTCGTCGGGATAGGCCGCCAGGCCCGGCTTGGCGAAGTGCGCCCGATGCGCCTCCGCGCAATCGGTCACCAGCGTGACGGCCAGGCCCAGCCGCCGCGCGGCGGGCAGGAATCCTTCGTTGACGGCATCGGTGGGCACGTGCGCCAGCACCACGAGTTCTTTCATTTGCTGTTCTCCCTGGATCGGTGACGGGGTCAGAGGTTCATCAGATTTCCACCTGAAGGCGGGCCATCACGGCGCGGCCGGGCTGGGGCATGCGGCCCTGGCTGTAGTCGACGCCGCGGAAGTAGTAGTCGCGGTCGAAGAGGTTGTTGACGCCCAGGCCCAGCGTCATGCGGGTGCCGGCCCAGCTGAAGCCGCGGCTCACATGCGCGTTCATCAGCCAGTAGCCGGGGATGCGGCCCGCCGAGCCGGTGGCGGTTTCCGCGACGGTGTTGGCGCCGTCGCTGAACATCGCGCTCTGGTACTGGCCGTTGAGGTTCCAGCTCCAGCCATCGACGCGGTAGCGCGCGTCCAGCGCCAACTGGTGATGCGGCGCGTAGGGCAGGTCGTTGCCGAGGAAGGCGCCGGAGCGCTGCTCGGTGTCCACGCGGGTGTAGGCCGCGCCCAGCTCGAGGCCGCGCACCAGTGCCGGGCGCCACTTGGCCTCGAGCTCCGCGCCCTGATGGCGGGCGCGGCCCAGGTTGCGATAGCCGGCGGTGGCGCTGATGAACTCGAGCTTGTTGTCGAAATCGAAGCGGAAAGCCGTGGCCGTGAGGTCCAGCGAGGAGCTCGCGGCCCAGCGCGCGCCGGCTTCGTAGTTCTTCGCGCGCTCGGCGGCCAGGTCGCCGCCGAAGGTGATCTGCGTGAACTGCACCGGCCGCAGCGAGCGGTGCGCGTTGGCGAAGAGGAAGACGTCCGCGCTCGCCTGGTAGCCCACGTCCAGGCCGGGCAGCCAGTCCTTGGTCGGGTTGTAGGTCTGCGCCTGCGTGGCGTTGTTGCGATAGCGCAGCCGCAGGTCCTCGTGGCGCACGCCCGGCGTCACCTTGAGCTGGCCGTCGAGCAGCGAGAAGGTGTCGCTCAGGTAGGCGGCGTAGGCGTCGCTCTCGAAGCGCCAGTCGCGCGTCACGCTGTAGACGCCGGTGGCGAGCACGCGGCTGTCGACCTTGTAGTCGACCTCCTCGCGCATCAGCCGCGCGCCGACCAGGATCTTCTGCGGCACGGGGCCGCGCAGGTCGATGCTCAGACTGGGCTCGGTGCCGTAGACGCGGAACTCGCGCGGCGAGGTCTGGCGCAGCGTCGAGGGCGTGTCGGCGTTGGTCGCGTTGCCGAACTCGAACACCCGCGTGCTGCGATGGCCGAAGCTCTTCCACGTGAGCTGCGTGCCGGTGCCGAAATCATGCGTGAAGGTCAGCGAGCCGCGCGTGGTGTCGCCGTCGAAACGGTCCAGCGGCCGCGTCGACTGGTGGCGGTCCTGCTCGTAGGCGGCCGGCGTGAGCGCGCCAGGCAGTTCGTTGCGTGTGAGGTAGCGCTGCAGGCTGGCGCGGACCTCGGTGCGGTCGGTGACCAGCCATTCGGCATCCAGCGTCACGTTCTTCACCGAGGTGTCGGAATGAGCGCGTTCGCCTTCCCCATCGATGACGTTGGCCTGCAGCTGCACGCCGAGGTGGTCGTTCAGGAATCCGCCGGCCCGCACGTAGCTGTCGGTCAGGACACGGCCGGAGCGGCCGATGGTGAGGGACTCGCTCGCGGTGAAGGTGGTCTTGGACGGGATCCGCTTCGTCACGAAGTTGATGACGCCGCCGACGTTGTTGGGCCCGTAGTGGACCGCGACACCGCCGCGCACGACATCGATCGCCTCCACCGACTGCAGCGTCAGCGGAAACAGCGACGCCCCGGTCTGGCCGTACGGGGCCAGCGTCATCGGCATGCCATCCTGGAGCAGCAGCACCTGCTCGCTGCGCAGCGGGTTCAGACCGCGCACCCCGATGTTGGGCAGCGTGCCGGAGCCGTTCTCGTCCACGACCGTGATGCCTGGCACCTGGCGCAGGGCGTCGTCGACGCTGCGGGCACCGCTGTCGATCAGATCCTTGGCGTTGATCGCCGTGCGCGCGCCCGGATGCTTGCGGGCGCTGGCCGCCGTCGTCGAACCGAGCCAGCCGCCGCTCACGGTGACCGTGTCGAGCCGCGAGGGCGAGGCTGCGGCGACCTGGGCCGCGGAGGCCTCGGGGGCTGGCGGCGGGGCGCTTTCCTGGGCCTGAGCCTGGGCCGCCGCGCAGGCCGCGGCAGCGAACATCAGTCGCGCTGCAAGGGCGACGGGGGAGGGAGTCGGACGGTGGACGGGTTCTCCGCGCATGGCTTCTCGATTTCTGGTTGTCCGGCGTAGCGCCTGTGGATCGGTGTCAGATGCAAATGCGAACGATTTGCATCGGCGACCATCCTACACACGTTTTCCCTGAGCGGTGTGAATGTCCCCGTGAGAAAAAGTGACCGGGCCGAGGGCGTCATTGGCGCGCGACAGGGCGGCGAAGCGAGGCATAGTCGGAACGCATGGCGACCCCCGGCCTGGAGACCCGCGTTGAGCAGGACAAGGATTCCCGCATGCTGAGGCGGCTGCACCGCTTCCTCCGATTCCTCGCCGGTGGCGCGGCCGCCGCGAGTGTCGCGGCCGGAGCGCTCGCGCAGGATCTCGCGCTCACCCGGCACGCCCAGCCGGACGGGCTGTCCAACCTGGCGGTCACCGGGCTGATGCAGATGCCCGATGGCCGTCTGTTGATCGGCACCGAGAACGGCCTGTATCGGCACGATGGCGCCCGCATCTCGCGGGTGGACGAGCGTGACGCGCCGATCGGCAACCGGCTCGTGAGCGGCCTGGCGCCCGATGGCCGCGGCGGCTTCTGGGTCGCGATGATCAATGGCGTGTTCCATCTGGACGAGCGCGGGCTCGAGCCTGTGGACATGGGGCAGTCCAAGATCGTCGTGCGGCAGGGGCAGCGTTCGATCGCCGCCACCGCGGAGGGAGGCGCCCTCGTGGCCGCGTTCGACGGTCTCTACGCGGTGCGGCGCGATGCCGCCGACGGCCGCTTGCGCGCCTCCCCCGCGTTCCCCCAGGCGCTGCGCGACCGGGAGCCGTCGCTGACGGCGATTCACAGCGTGCTGGTGGAGCCCGACGGCGGCTGGTGGCTGGGCTGCGGTCAGGCGCTGTGTCACTGGCGGGGCGGGGCGCTACGGCGATTCGGCGAACGCGAGGGCGTGAAACCCGCGCGCTGGGCCAACGTGCTGCGCGCACGCGACGGGGCGCTGTGGGCGCGCAGCCAGGAGCAGGTGCTGCGCGCGGCACCGGGCGAAACGCGATTCGAGGACTTCACGCCGAAGCGCCTGAGCCAAGGCACCGTGCTGCTGCACCAGCCGCTGGTGGAGGATCGCCAGGGCCGGATCCTGACCTCGAGCGACGCGGGCCTGCTGCGCTGGGAATCGGGTCGCTGGACGCGCTTCGGCGAGGCGCAGGGGCTGGAGTCCGGCGGCATCTCCGCGGTCCTGCAGGACCGCGATCGCGACCTGTGGATCGGTACGGCCGGGCACGGGCTGGTGCACTGGCGCGGCTATGAACACTGGCGTCACTGGACGCGCCGTCAGGGCGTCGCCAGCGACGATGTCTGGTCGTTCCTGGACGATTCGAACGGCCGGCTATGGCTGGGAACCGGCAGCGGCGTGACCTTGATCGACACCGCCGGCGCGACCGTGCCGGCGATCCCGCTGCCGCGGCGCGGCACCACCGACCAAGTCGGCGGACTCGCGCGCGATGCGTCCGGGCAGATCTGGATGGCCACCTATTCCGGCGAGCTGCTGCGCCTGCGCGGCGGCGCGTGGCAGCGCGTGGCCGAGGGCCTCCCGCTCGTGCTGATGCTGCACGCCAGCCCAGACGGCGCCCTGTGGCTGGGGGCGGACAAGGGGTTGCATGTCGTGCCCCCTTCGGAGACCAGCGCCGAGCACCCGAAGCTGCTTCCGGCGCCGGGCATGGACCCGGAACGGGCGCTGTCGATGACGGTCTTCGCCGCCTGCACGACGCCGTCGCGCCGCACCTGGTTCGCCACGTCGGCGGGGATGATGACCCACGATGCGGACTCCGGCCTCACGCAGCCCGCCATCGCCCAGTTGCCCGCCGGCATGCCGGTCGAGCAGATCGCCTGCGGGCGCGACGGCACGGTCTGGGCGGGCACGCGCGACGGGCGGCTGTGGCGGGTCTCGGGCAGCGGCGCGAACTGGCGCGCCCAGGCCTTGCCAAGCGACGCCGCGCTCGGGCGGCGGTCGGTGATGGCCTTGCTCTCCGACCGCCGCGGCTGGCTCTGGGCCACGACCGACGATGGCGTGCTCATCTGGAATGGCCGCGCCTGGCGGCGCTTCGACGAAAGCAACGGCCTGGGATGGAACGACTGCAACCAGGGCGCGCTCCATGAGGATGTCTCGGGCGGCATCTGGATCGGCACGAGCCGCGGCGCGACGCAGGTGCTGGCGCCCGAACGATTGCTCGATCCGGTGCGGGTCGATCTGCATTTCACGCAGCTCACGCGCGATGGCCGGGACATGCCGCGCGACCGCGCGTGGACCGCGGACTGGTCGGCCGGCGCGCTGCAGATCGCGTGGGCCGCGCCGGCCTTCATGAACCGGTCGTCGCAGCAGGTGCGCTACCGGTTGCGCGGGCTGAGCGAGGAATGGAGCACGACGCCGCATGACGACGTCAGCTTTCCGGCGCTCGCCGGCGGGCGCTACGTCTTCGAGGCCCGCGTGGAGAACCCCGATCTGGGCGTGACCTCCGACATTGCGTCGCTGTCCTTCGAGATCCGGCCGCCGTGGTGGCGCAGCGGCTGGGCCTGGGCCGCCTATGCGGCGAGCGCGGCGGCGCTGGTGGCGCTGGTCTATCGATGGCGGGTGCGCGCCTGGGTGCGCCGGCAGCGCGAGCTCGAGGCCCTCGTGGGGCTGCGCACGGC
>Ga0209051_1000870_pt1 | contig 30546 bp, 24 predicted proteins | sample AraplaCvi_mMS_r2_2_FD_184286 | JGI IMG/M metagenome (GOLD analysis project Ga0209051, IMG submission 184286) | Arabidopsis root microbial communities from North Carolina, USA - plate scrape MF_Cvi_mMS_r2 (SPAdes) (version 2) | ecosystem: Host-associated > Plants > Roots > Endosphere | place...
CGCTGGCCTGAAAAAAGCGTCCATCGAGATCGACCGTAAGGTTCTGGCTGATCTGGCAGTGAACGAAAAAGCGGCGTTTGCTGCGATTGTCGAGAAAGCTAAAGCCACCTTGGCTTAAGTACCCCCGGCAGTCACCGGGGTCCGCATCTGTGGGCCTTGGTGTCAAACGTCATAAATAGGGGAAGAGCCTTAAAGCTCTTCCCCTATTTCGTATCTGGAGTCTGTACATGGAAAACCTGGACGCGCTGGTCGCTCAAGCACTAGAGGCTGTGCAAAGCGCTGAAGATATCAATGCCCTGGAGCAAATCCGGGTTCTGTACCTTGGCAAGAAGGGCGAGTTGACCCAGGTGATGAAGACCCTGGGGAACCTGCCGGCCGAAGAGCGTCCGCAGGTCGGTGCGCTGATCAACGTTGCCAAGGAGCGTGTCACAGAGGTCCTCAATGCGCGCAAGGCGTTGTTCGAGGAGGCGGACCTGGCTGCCAAGCTCGCCGCCGAGTCCATCGACGTGACCCTGCCTGGCCGTGGCCAGACTTCCGGTGGCTTGCATCCGGTGACCCGGACCCTGGAACGCATCGAGCAGTTCTTCACCCACATCGGCTACGGCATTGCCGAAGGCCCTGAGGTCGAAGACGACTACCACAACTTCGAAGCGCTCAACATCCCAGGCCATCACCCGGCCCGGTCGATGCATGACACCTTCTATTTCAATGCGAACATGCTGTTGCGCACCCATACCTCGCCGGTACAGGTCCGCACCATGGAATCGCAGCAGCCGCCGATCCGCATCGTCTGCCCAGGCCGTGTGTATCGCAGCGACTCCGATATCACCCACTCGCCGATGTTCCACCAGGTCGAAGGCCTGCTGGTTGATCGCGACATCAATTTCGCCGACCTGAAAGGCACTATCGAAGAGTTCCTGCGGGTGTTCTTCGAAAAAGAACTGGCGGTGCGGTTCCGCCCTTCGTACTTCCCGTTCACCGAGCCATCGGCTGAAGTCGACATGGAATGCGTGATGTGCAGCGGTAAAGGCTGCCGCGTCTGCAAACAGACGGGCTGGCTGGAAGTCATGGGCTGCGGCATGGTTCACCCGAACGTGCTGCGTATGTCCGGGATCGATCCGGAAGAATTCTCTGGCTTTGCTTTCGGCATGGGCGTCGAGCGCCTGGCCATGCTGCGTTACGGTGTGAATGATTTGCGCCTGTTCTTCGACAACGACTTGCGGTTCCTTGCGCAATTTCGCTAGGTCGCAACCCGTAACGAATCTATTAGGAGAGCAGGATGAAATTCAGTGAACAATGGCTGCGCGGCTGGGTAAGCCCGCAGGTAAGCCGGGACGAGCTGGTTGCTCGCCTGTCGATGGCCGGCCTCGAGGTCGATAGCGTGACCCCCGCCGCCGGTGAGTTCAGCGGTGTGGTCGTGGGCGAGGTGCTGGGCACCGAGCAGCACCCGGACGCTGACAAACTGCGGGTTTGCCAGGTCAGCAATGGCGCGGAAACCTTCCAGGTCGTCTGCGGTGCGCCCAATGTGCGCCCGGGCCTGAAGATCCCATTCGCCATGATCGGCGCCGAACTGCCGGGCGACTTCAAGATCAAGAAAGCCAAGCTGCGTGGCGTCGAGTCCAATGGCATGTTGTGCTCCCAGGCTGAACTGCAGATTGGCGAAGGCAACGATGGCCTCATGGAACTTCCGGCTGACGCGCCGGTGGGCCAGGACATTCGTGAATACCTGGGCCTGGACGATGCGAGCATCGAGGTCGACCTGACCCCGAACCGCGGCGATTGCCTGTCCCTGGCCGGCCTGGCCCGTGAAGTTGGCGCGTTGTATGCCGCTCCGGTGACGCGTCCTGTGGTGGCGAGTGTGCCGGCTGTGCACGATGAAGTGCGTTCGGTTGAAGTACTGGCGCCAGCGGCGTGCCCGCGTTACCTGGGCCGTGTGATTCGTAACGTCGACCTGTCCAAGCCGACGCCGCTGTGGATGGTCGAGCGCCTGCGTCGCGCCGACGTGCGCAGCATCGACGCTGCCGTCGACATCACCAACTATGTGATGCTGGAGCTGGGTCAACCGCTGCATGCGTTCGATCTCGCCGAAATCAACGGTGGCATCCGCGTACGCATGGCCGAAGAAGGCGAGAAGCTGGTGTTGCTCGATGGTCAGGAAGTGACCCTGCGCAGTGACACCCTGGTGATTGCCGATCACTCCCGCGCCCTGGCGATTGCCGGCGTGATGGGCGGCGAGCACAGTGGTGTGTCCGCCACGACCCGCGACGTATTCCTGGAAAGCGCGTTCTTCGACCAGATTGCTGTCGCTGGCAAGGCTCGCTCCTATGGCCTGCACACCGACGCCTCGCACCGTTACGAGCGGGGCGTGGACTGGCAACTGGCCCGTGAAGCCATGGAGCGTGCCACTGGCCTGCTGCTGGAGATCACCGGTGGCGAAGCCGGCCCGATCATCGAGACTGTCAGCGAACAGCACCTGCCCAAGATTGCACCGGTCACCCTGCGTGCCCAACGCATCACCCAAATGCTGGGCATGGAGATGGACCCGGCTGAAGTCGAGCGCCTGCTCAGTGCCCTGGGCCTGAACATCAGCGCTGATGGGGCAGGGCAGTGGCGCGTCGAAGTGCCAAGCCATCGCTTCGATATCAGCCTGGAAGTCGACCTGATCGAAGAACTGGCTCGCCTGTACGGCTACAACCGCCTGCCGGTTCGCTACCCGCAAGCGCGCCTGGCCCCACAGGCCAAGGCTGAGGCCCGTAGCAACCTGCCGGAGCTGCGTCGCCTGCTGGTGGCCCGTGGGTATCAGGAAGCGATCACCTACAGCTTCATCGATCCACGCCAGTTCGAACTGTTCAGCCCAGGTGTCGAGCCGCTGTTGCTGGCCAACCCGATCTCCAACGACATGGCCGCCATGCGCTCGTCCCTGTGGCCGGGCCTGGTCAAGTCGCTCCAGCACAACCTGAACCGCCAGCAGGATCGCGTGCGTCTGTTCGAAAGCGGCCTGCGTTTTGTCGGTCAACTGGAAGGCTTGAAGCAAGAGCCGATGCTGGCCGGTGTTGTCTGCGGCAGCCGCTTGCCGGAAGGCTGGGCGCAAGGCCGTGATGTCGTCGATTTCTTCGACGTCAAGGCTGATGTCGAAGCGGTGCTGGGTTTTGCCGGTGCGCTCGACGCGTTCACGTTCGTGCCTGGCAAGCACCCGGCGTTGCACCCGGGGCAGACCGCGCGCATCGAGCGCGAAGGGCGTGAAGTCGGTTATGTGGGGGCAATTCACCCTGAACTGTCGAAAACCCTGGGGCTTGATCGTCCGGTGTTCGTCTTCGAGCTGGTACTGGCCGAAGTGGCACAGGGGAAAATGCCGAAATTCCAGGAGTTATCGCGCTTTCCTGAAGTGCGTCGTGACCTTGCATTGCTGGCCGATCGCGACGTTGCCTCCAGCGCCGTACTGGACGTAATCCGTGAAAATGCAGGCGAATGGCTCACGGACCTCAGGCTATTTGACGTGTATCAGGGTAAAGGTATTGATCCGCATAGAAAAAGCCTTGCAGTCGGCTTGACCTGGCAGCATCCATCGCGCACTCTTAATGACGATGAGGTGAATACCGCAACGCAAAACATCCTCACCTCGCTCGAAACCAGGTTGAACGCCACGTTAAGGAAGTGACGTATGGGGGCTCTGACGAAAGCTGAGATGGCGGAACGTCTGTATGAGGAGTTGGGCCTGAATAAACGGGAGGCCAAAGAATTGGTCGAACTGTTTTTCGAAGAAATCAGGCACGCTCTGGAAGACAACGAGCAGGTCAAATTGTCCGGTTTCGGCAATTTCGACCTTCGGGACAAACGCCAGCGGCCTGGCCGCAATCCGAAAACGGGAGAAGAAATCCCGATCACGGCTCGCCGTGTGGTCACCTTTCGTCCAGGGCAGAAGTTGAAGGCCCGAGTTGAGGCTTATGCTGGAACCAAGTCATAACGACGAACTACCCGTCATCCCGGGCAAACGCTACTTCACCATTGGTGAAGTCAGCGAGCTGTGTGCGGTAAAACCGCACGTGCTGCGCTATTGGGAGCAGGAGTTTCCTCAACTCAACCCGGTCAAGCGCCGCGGAAACCGCCGGTATTATCAGCGCCAAGACGTGCTGATGATCCGGCAGATCCGCGCGCTGCTCTATGACCAGGGGTTCACCATCGGCGGCGCGCGCTTGCGCCTCTCCGGTGATGAAGCCAAAGACGACACAACGCAGTACAAACAGATGATCCGCCAGATGATCGCCGAACTCGAAGATGTACTGGTGGTGCTCAAGAAATAAAATTTCTGCTTTTAAATACTTCCAGTTTTCAAAAGCTTGCGATATATTCCTGAGCGTTCCGCTGAGAAGCGAAACAAGATTCACGCCTAGTCGGGGCGTAGCGCAGTCCGGTAGCGCACTAGCATGGGGTGCTAGGGGTCGAGTGTTCGAATCACTCCGTCCCGACCATATTCACTGAGTAAAATCAGACACTTAAGCCGATCAGATAGATCGGCTTTTTTGTGCCTGCGCAAAACTACCCTGTCTTTGAACGCCATCATTTCTCAAGCCAAACCAGCGCTTGCGGGAAAGGACTGTTTGTCCGCTGAAAGGGCTCACTGGCATTCCAGTTGATCTGCGGTGACATTGCCAGATTGCTGATCCGCTGCCCGTCATGCTCCGGGCCGCTCTTCGCAAAGAAGTAATAAGGACATTACGTGCTACAAAAACTGATTCTGCTGATTTTGATCACCAGCTTAAGCGGCTGCATGGCCACCGCCATGCGGATGGATTACGACAAGCACCGATGCCCCTACATCGGCCTGCGCTTTGACTGGTGGCTGGTGGGCACGTCCAAAGGAAAGCTGATCCCTTTTTTGCTTATCGACGCACCGTTCTCATTGGTGGTCGATACAGTGTTCTTCCCCTTCGAGTATCAATACAGCTGCAACTTCTAAGGACAGCGATTCATACAGGACACGGCGGGGGATTATGGCTGTGACGCGGTTTCAAGCGATTCCCGATAATGCGCTTCATCAACTTCGGTCAGGGTTGCATAACCGTCGTAGTGGTAGATTCGATGCTTGTCTCGGGCATAGCGGTCCGTCAGGAATTCCAACGTGCTCAGATCGATCCGCTTGGCGCTCAATGGCCGTCGGTGGCAGAACAACTTGCGCGTGCCCAGTTGCAGGAAATCGGGATGCGGCACGCGGACTTCATCAGGATCGAATGCCACGTCCAGCGGCTTGCCTTCCGAGAGGATCAAGGTGGGGCTGACGGCATAGGTGCCGAGAATGCGAGTATCGGAAGGGTGTAGCCGTTTTTTCGCTGCGCCGTAGTAAAACACCGCGTCCCGGTCCTTGGCCCAACCATGCCCACAGGACTCAAAAGTAGCCGCGTGTGCCTTACGAATCGGTTCGGGGGGATGATAGAAAACCCGATGACAGAACACCGTTTTACCGTCCGTCAGGTAGGGCGAACCGAGTGAGCGGAAGTGCTCTGCGGGTTCCTGGGAAAACCGTTCGGGCACTTGCGTTTGCGCGTTATGAAACGGGATCAGATACAAGCCTTGGGCATCGCCGCACAGGTGCGTGTCGAGCAATTTGAAACTTGCTGCGTCCAGTCCATGGACCACGCGTCCATGGAAATACACTTGGTCGCCTAGTTCGAAACCGAGACCGATGGCCTGTAGCGGCTGCGTTTCCGAGTGCGTTTGCGTGACTTCAGGCTGTGCCTGCAAACGGTGCCACCAATAACCTTCCAACTGCGGATGGGCTTCGAAGTAAGGAGCCCACGCCTCTTGCATGGCCGCATCGATGATACCGCCAGAGCCCAGTGGGCCGTGCTTGTCGCCTGCCAGCACGGGCGCGTAATCCTTGTCATTGCGACAGAGTTGGATCACGACGAAGCTTTCCACGTCGACATCGAGGCGTTTCTGGCGCCTGTAGACGTGCCGGTGATCACGGTAATAGTCAAAACCCAAGTGACGAAAACTCGGGCCATGGGCGTCACGCAAACGGGTTCCAGCGACGTAGACGGACGTGTCGTCCACGGCAAAATAATCATCCTCATACTCGCTGCCACTGACCACGCGACCGCACGCGTCGAACGCTGGCTGCCAGCACTTGAGTAGCTGGAAATCGCCCACGTAGCGGATGGTCTTGCCAGTCAGGTAATAGGCCCGTTGCTTGTCCTTGGCGTAGCGTTCGTTCAGCACGGTGAAGGTTGCCAGGTCGGCATTGTCGATGCAGTAGAAGTACTCGTAGGAAATGCTCGAGCCTTGCTGCGCTTGCACGATGATCGACTGCCCATCGGTTCCCCAGCGTTGGGCGAGCATCTGGAAGTCGTCCGGGTTTGCGACCGGCAGCGGCGTGCCGTCCTTCTGGTGCAGGGGCTTGGAGCCCTTGTAGACCTGATCGTCGATCACTCGATAGGACGGGTGATTGCAATAACGCACCCGCGCCGTGGCGCTGGCGAGCAATTGCCCCTGCAAAAAGATATTCACCCCATCACAGAACAGGGCGGAGGCTGAAGTCACCGAGGTTGGCGACGCTGCCAACAGGGCCAGGCTGTCAGGTCGTGCTTCGGAAATTTGGGTGATCGCGTACTCGCCGAACCAATAGGCGCCGATTGCGTCGCGCCAGTACTGGTGGCCGAGGCTTTCCAGGCCTTTGTCGAATCGAAACGGCAGGGCCTGAAGCGCGTAGTAGCCGTGGCGCTCCCGGTAGGCCGGAAGCAGGTAGTAGTCGCGCAGCGCATCGCGCAAGATCCACGGATTGCGTCGATGCCGCCACACCGGCTGGCCGGTCAGCAAGGGCGAGGGAGGATAATGCCCAGCGCTGGCAGCTTGAGCTAACTCGCCGGGTCGTACGCCTTCGGGGTTGAGCATGATGTACACATCAGGCACTTGCCCGTCGCCCAGCAGAATACCTTCCATGAACGCGAAGCCTTGATGCCATTCAAGCTGCAGTGGTTCCCAGTCAGCAATAGCCGTGTCTATGTCTGTCATGTCATTGCGACCTGAACGTTTGATGGTTGGCCAAGGACTACACGTTTTACCACGACTTCGACCCCTGGCGAGGCTGGCCCAAGGGTGTATACTTTGGCAAATTTTGTCAAAAAACAGGCAAAGTCATGAGTACCATGAACATCTCCCTGCCGGACGCTCTCAAATCTTTCATAGATGATCAGGTTAGCCAGAGAGGCTACAGCACCAGTAGCGAATATGTGCGGGAGCTGATTCGCAAGGATCAGGATCGGCAGCAGCTGCGTAGCCTGGTACTGGCCGGGGCGGAGTCTGCTCCCACTGTTCCTGTGAATGGCGACTACTTCGAATCCCTACGGGCCAAGGTGCGCAAGGGGTGAGGACGAAGGCGAAACCCGTCATTCCGCGAGCTCTTGCCAGCCAGGATGTAGAGGACGCCATCAACTATTACCTAGGTGAGCAGGCCGAGCAGGCGGCACTCAATTTCATCGACGCCTTGGAAAACGCCTATACGCATATCAGCCGCCATCCGGCATCGGGTATGTCCAGGTACGCCCATGAGCTGGATCTCCCCGGATTACTCTGCTGGCCGCTGAAACGTTATCCCTATTTGGTGTTCTACGTAGAGTGCAATGAACACATTGACGTATGGCGCGTTTTACACGCCATGCGGGACATCCCTGAATGGATGTCATCATGAATCAAGCAAACCAGTTGGCTACAACGACGTAGCCCAATCTGCAAAGATTGGGCTTTTTCACGCCTGAAAATATGGATCACCAAGCCAACGATCGCCGCTGCCGCGCTCAGAAAATGAACTTGAACAGCGCGATCACCACGATCAGGCCAATCAGGAAAATGATACCTACGGTACCGCCAAGGAATTTCAACATAAGAACGCTCTCATCGGATGGGCTTAATCGTCTAGACCGCTACCGATAACGCTCGTTTCGTCGAATATTCATTCGTGGTGATCAATGAACCGCAAAGGACCTTGGCACCGGCACATGCTCGAATTTTGAAATGGTCTTGATCCAGTAGCGGCGATAGTCCGTCTGGTCCGGTGCCAGCGGTTTGTGGCTCGACCATGGGTGCTTCGCCTTCAGGCTGGCGCGGTACGCCTCCCATTCTTTTTGCTCGGCCACTTCCCTGGCTTTGCTCCGGTCATCGAACCAGCCCAGAACGTAAGCTTCGCCCTGGTCCGTGCCGTGCGCTATCAGCAAATAAATCTCTGTCATGACTGACCTACCGTTCTGTCCTGCGCCCCAGTCGCGGGGTCTTATCCGGGGTATCGGCCGTTACTTGATGTTTTTGAGATTTAACGCAGAAAAACGCTGCGCCCAAAGGTGCGTCTCCCGAAATCGATGCACAGTCGCGCAATCACTTCGACTGGCGAGCGCTTGAACGGCGGTTTTGCGCAAATCGGCGCCTTCATCCACGATCCAGACGCCCGGTTCCTGGTCGCGCAGGGCCATTTCACCGAAGCGGGTGGAAATCACGGGAAGGCCTAAGGCGCGGTACTCGTAGTACTTGATCGGGTCCACCGAGGTGGTCAGGCGGTTGAGCTTGAACGGGATCAAACCCACCGAAAACGTTGCCATGGCCTCGACTGCACTGGCGTGGGAGCGCTCGGGGAGCAGCTCGATGTTGGCAGGCAATACGCAAGGCGGCGGTGTGAAGAGGGGGCCGATCAGCCGGATCCGGTTTCCGGGATTGGCCTGCGCCAGTGCGACGACCAGGTCCCAATCGAACCAACGTCCCAGCGTGCCGACATAACCCAGCACCTGTTGTTTGGCACCCAGGTCCAGGTTCTCGATCGGCGCCAGTCCGTGCATGTCACAGGCATTGAGGGCCAGTTCTACCTGGTCGGTCATGCCCAGCAGTCTGTCGCGAAGGGCGCTGGAGGACGCCAGTACTGAGGAGACCCGGCGAATGAGCTGCGCCTGTCGACGTTCCATGGAGGCGCGTGACAGGCCCTGATAAAACGCCGGGAAATCGTCCATTGCATCGTAGACGGCATGGCTTGCCGGGACCAGCGCCAGCAACTGCAAGGCCAGTTCGGAAGGTTTGCCGATGCACATCATGCACGGGCCGTCGGCGGAAAATGCCGCGGCCTCTTTGTACAGGTTGTGCCACAGCCGCTTGAGGAGCATTGTCGAGCCCGGAATAGGCTCGATGGGCAGGCTCCGGGGTTTACAGACCCGCAACCAGGGTGGAACGCTGACACTTTGCTGGTCGGCAACAGGCGGATTGCGCCTGAAATCGTTCAGCGTCGGTAAGCGCGTCGGGTACGGATCGATCCAGAGTACCGGCGCCCCGGTCTGGTTGTGATACCAGTTGACGAAGTGATGAGGGCGCTGGCTGAAGCTGGCCCATGGCACCGGGGACAGGTAGATCATGCGCATGGCTGGAGGTACTGCCGTAAAACGTCGACGATGCGCGCTGCGGCCTTGCCGTCGCCATAGGGGGAAACCCCACGTGCCATGTCCTGATAAGCCCGCGGGTCATCGAGCAGATGCTGTGCCTGTTCGACAATGGTGTCTGGGTTGGCGCCGACCAGCTTGACCACGCCGAGGTCGACCGCCTCCGGGCGCTCGGTTTCCGCCCGCAGTACCAGCACCGGTTTGCCCAGGGCCGGGGCTTCTTCCTGTACGCCCCCGGAGTCACTGATGATCAGGTACGAGCGCTTCATTGCCGTAATGAACGGTGCGTAATCCAGCGGCGCACAAAGGATGATGTTCGGGGTCAGGCCGAGCAACTGGTGCGCGACATCCTTGACGTTCGGATTGGGATGGACGGGATAGAGGATCTGGATGTCCGGGTTGCACTCGGCCAAGCGCTTGAGTGCCTGGCAGATATTCTGGAACGGTTCGCCGAAGTTTTCCCGGCGATGGGAGGTCACCAGCACCAGGCGTTTGCCAGGGTCCAGCTGGATGCCCAAGGCAGAATCTTGTGCGGCAGTCATCAGCAAGGCATCGATCACGGTATTGCCGGTCAGGGTGATATCGCTGGCGGCGACACCTTCGCGCAGCAGGTTGTCCACGGCGTGCTGGGTGGGCGCGAAATGCCAGCGGGTCAGTTTGCCGGCGATCACCCGGTTGGCTTCTTCGGGGAACGGATTACAGAGGTCCCCGGTACGCAGGCCCGCTTCGACATGGCCAAAGGGAATCTGCAGGTAGAAACACGCCAGAGCAGCACTCATGACCGTGGTCGTGTCGCCTTGAGCCAGTACGACATCCGGTTGCTCGGCTTGCAGCACACCCTCGAGTTCAACCAGCAAGCGTGAGGTCAGCGCCGTCAAGGACTGGTGGGGGCGCATGATGTCCAGGTCCAGGTCGGCGGTGATTGCGAAACCCTCAAGCACCTGGTCCAGCAGGCCTCGGTGCTGGGCGGTGGCGAGCACCCGACAAACGATATGTTCCTCGGCCTGGAGTGCCTTGATCACGGGCGCCATCTTGATGGCCTCCGGACGCGTACCGACGATGCAGAGTACCTTGCGGGTCATGCCTTGTGATTTCCTATCATTGTGACGAGTGAGCGTGCTATCCGGTCCGCGTTGGCCATGAGGGTCAGCGTGTGGGATTTTTCGGTAAGGCTGGGCAGGCAGGCACCGTCGACAATATGCACGCCGCAAAGGCCGGCGACTTCGCCAAGGCGGTCGGTCTGGCCGATCCTGGGCGTCGAGTGCATGGGCAGGGTGGCCGCGTAATGGATATCCGCCCCCGGCCTGCCGACGGTGAAGCTCATGGGCATCAGCAGCGCGCCCATTTTCCAATAGATCCGGCGCAGCTTTGCCTCGGCAGTCTTCATGAGCTCGGGAAGCTCGGGATGCACGTGGCCGCTGATGCGCAACGATCCGTCGGGGCGCAAGACCGCTGTGTTGTTGGACAGGTGCCCAGGAAGGAAGATATTTCCCACGAGACAAGCGCTGAGCAGGTTTTTCAGCAGTTCGATGCTGTAGCGTTTGCCCATGGGGATCCGGCTGACGAACTCGGTCATCGGCAAGCCTGTGGTGCTGAACGTCGAACCGAAAGCCGTTGCGTTGGACGACAACGCCAGGGCGAACGATAGCTGGCCCAGGCCAAATGTCGGCACCCTTGGAGTCCCGAGCATTTTCGGCAGCCATAACAGGAAGGCTGCCGTCGGCGATGACAGCAGTGGCACCGGGGCCCGGTGGTTCAGGCAGTTGAGGGCGAGCCTGGTGGAGGCCAGGGTGCCCGCCGCCAGCAGCAGGCGCGTGGCACGCAAGCGTCGGGCGCAGCGATGATCGGTAATCGCCCAGGCACCGTCCTGTTGCTGCAGATCGTCCACCAAAAAGTCCTGGACGTGCTGGAACCCTGGGTATTGCTTGAGTTTCTGCAGCTCTTGCGACGCGCTATACAACGCCTGGTTCTGACAGCCCCACAAGCAGTTCCCGGACAGATCGCAGGCCTTGCGCTCGTCCAGGGGCTGGCTCAAGACGGCGACCCTGGAGCGGCCAAGGCGAAACCCCAGGTCGGGAAACCCCGGGCGGCGCCGGGTGTACTGATCGAGCAGGCGCTGATGCAGCGTGTCCAGTGGCAAGGGCGGTTGCGACCATTCGTCGAGGCCGAAGTAGCTGGAAAGGTCGTCGTCGATCCCGCCACTGATACCGATCCGGCGAGCGACCGTTTCGTAGGACGCCAGCATTTCGGAATAATCGATGGGCAGCCCGGCAAAGTCACTGGCGCCCAGCGTCGCCACGCCGCAACCCCAGGCATTGGAGAGGCCGCCGGTTGCCAGAGAGCCTATCCCGATAAAGTTGTCGGTCTCGATGCGATTGCGGGCGCTGAACCCCTCGAAGACATGGGCATGGGTCGGCGTCTTCAACTTGGGCGATACCGCGTCCAGTTGGTTCAGGGCGTGGAAGTTTTCACCGATCATCCATTTCCACTGGTGCTCGTCGTTTGCCCTGGCGCTGAGAAATGGACGCGTCGGCGGCGTCGCCGAGCCTGTATTGGCCTGGGCATCGACCATGAGGACTTTCAGGCCCGCCTTGACCAGCGGATAGGCCGCCGAAGTCCCGGCCGGGCCACTGCCGACAATGATCACATCAAATTCAGGTTTCACGGTGGGCTTCACTTCCAAGCAACAGCCGGCGGGCAAAGGGGCGGCCTAACAGCGCCGCTGTCTTCCCCGCCAGCGCCTTGACCGAGGTGAGTCCCAGCGCAACCAGCGTGGCGACAAGGCTGCGCGGTTGCTGGGCACCGAGAAATACCTGCGCGCCCTGGGTGCTGGCTTCGGCGATACCGAGTGCAACATGAAGGCGCCAGGACAGTTCCCGGCCCTCGGGCTGGAGCAGGACACCCGCATCGTCCAGGAGTGTCAGGAGTATCGGCCAGCGCATCATCAAGCGTGAATGGAGGATGGGATGGGTTTTACCCGCACGCTCCAATGCCCGGGCGTAGCGACTGACCAGGCTTCTTTGCGGCGGGCGTTTGAGCAGGTAGTTCAAGAGGATCGCGGCTTCTTGCAGAAGTTTTCGGCGTTGCCCATGGCCGGAGCGATGCATGCCCTGGGCAAGGGGGCGCAATTGGATGCCGAGTTTTCGCAGGGAACGCTCGCTGTCCATGGGCGGCAGGTGGATGAGGGAAAAAATCCGTTCCAGCCCCAGTTTCGCGCCCAAGGATTGCCCGAGTGACAGGCGCAGTAGCCTGAGCAAGGCCACCGGCAGAGGGACTGGCAGGCGAGCGGCACGCACCCGGTGCGTCGCAATCGACATCAGGAAGCGGTCAAAGGCAATCGGCTGCACGGCGCCCAGGTTGAGGATCTCGGCGCGGATGTCGTCGCGCGCCAGGACCGCTAGTATCGAAGCCGCGAGGTCGTCGACATGAATGGGTTGTACGCAAGGCGCCGGCATGAGGATCGGCACAAACGGGCTTCGGCGAACCAGCCCTGATAGCACACCAAAGAGCCCGCGTTCGGGGCCGCCATACACTTGGCCGGGACGGATCACGATGCCCCCGGCGGCCAGTACTTCTTGCTCGATACGCCATTTTGTCCGGCCGTAAACGCCAGGGGCCGTGGCTTCGGCGGTTTGGCTGGAGATGAAGACAAACCTGGCCGAGCCTTGTTTGGCGCAACGGATCAGCGCCTGGGCCGCCTGGACTTCGCCGTCTGCGTCGGAGTGAACACCTGTCGAGGTATCGGCAGCCAGATGGATCAGCGCCTGAGTGCCGGCCGGGCACTCGGGGGCCGGGCCTCGCAGGTCGTAAGGAAGCCAGGTATAGGGGGCGGGGCACGGTTGGCGCGTGGCGCAAATGACCTCGTGTCCGCTTGCCGCCGCGAGGGCTGACAAACGTTGTCCGATATAGCCTGTCGCCCCGGTAATCAGTAGCTTCATCGTCATGCGCCTTCGGTGCGGTCAGCGGAAACAGGCGGGCGCGTATCGGCATGAAACACGAACAGTTTGCTGATCCAGTAAGTCAGCACCACGCAGGCCACATCGCAGACAAACTTCACCGCGGCAGGGCTGTTGACGAAATACAGCCCCACGCTGAACAGCGCCGAAGCGAGAGGAATATTGATTGCAAGCAATGAGAAGTAGCGCACCGCTTGAGCCTTGCTGCTGGCGTGGCTCGATTGAAATGTGAAGTGCCGATGCAAGAAGAACGCGAACACACCCGCGACGCCTTTGCCGGCGATGTTGGCCAGGACGGGTTGATCCTTGAACAGCGCCATCAACAGCAAAAAAGTCCCCATGTCCAACCCATAGGCCATGAGCTGGATGGCGCCGTACCTGATAAAGGTCAAGGCTTCCTCCTGATGACCACGATGTGATGCAGCGCCAAGACTCGTTTCAACGGATACAGCAGCTTTTCAACGACCTTGAGCACAGGAATCAGCGCGTCAGGCAACAACTGGCGAAAGTTCAAGCCGCCGGAAATCAGGTAGCGCAGATAATTGCTGCAGATCTCCTGGTGAACGATTTCCAAGCCTGGGTGCTTGCGCTCGAACGCCTGCCTGTCGCGAACGAAGATGATGTAGCTGAGGGCCTGGTTGGCACCGTTCATGGGCCCGGTCGACGGGGTTTCCCAAGACGGGAAGTGCATGTCGAAGCCTTCGGACTTGAACAGGCGCTTATAGAGAAAGGCGGCAAAAGGGCCGTGGAAGGGCTCGATCAGAATGGCGCCGCCGCCGGTCTTGAGTGTTCTTTCCAGCTCTGTGAAGAACCGATCGGGATGAGGAAAGTGGTGAAAACAGTTCTGGCCATAAAAGGCCCGGACCGAGTGATCGTCCAGGCTCATTGCCTCGGCATTGAGCGCCATGTCCAGTCGCTCGGTAGCGACAATGTCCGTAGCCAGTACTTCAGGGTACGAATTACGCATGGGCGCGATGCCCGCCCCCAACTCCACCTCAAGACCCTCGACCTTGAAGTAGCGGTCTGCCAGGCGATGAAACGTGTGGTGGAACTCCACGAAGACTTCTCGAAGCATTCGCTTGCGCTCAAGCACTTTGCCGTGAAGCTCGAGGCGTTCGCTGCCATCGACGTCCAACGTCTTGAGCGAGGGGTCCGATAAAAAATCTCTCAGCGCTTTAATGAGTTTTCTTCCCGCAATGACGTTGCTTTACCACGCCTGGATTGCCGTGGTCGGCTGGGTACGGAGGCGATGTCATAACCGAGGAACGCCATGATCAACTGCAAGCCCATGAGCATGGGCAGCGCGCTGAGCATCACGGTTCCGGCTGGTGTCGCGATGCCATTTTGCGCCGATTCGAACCAGTGGTAACTGCCGAAGAGGATGCCGAACAAGAACATGAGAATCCCGATCGGCAGTTCGATCGAAGCCAGGGACATGTCGCGCAGATAATAGTTGTAGAGCACGCGCTTGGTGAAGTTTCGCAAGTGTTTGAACAGGAATTCACCCACGATTTTCGAGATCTTGAGATGACTGACTTCGTCGCCGTATCGGGCTTCCATCGGAATATCCACCACCACGGCACGCACGGTGTTCAGGCGAAACAGAATGTCGGTCTCGAAAAAGTAGCGTTGGCTGACTTTGTCCAGGGGCAGCAGCCGGGCGACGTCACGGTGAATCGCCGTGTAGCCGTTGGTGGGGTCGAACAGGTCCCAGTAACCCGTCGACAATTTGGCCATCAGCGACAGCACAGCGTTGCCGAACAGGCGAATACGCGGCATCGATTGGACTTCCTCCAGATCGAAAAACCGATTGCCCTTGGTGTAGTCGGCTTCTCCCGCCAGGATCGGTTCGATGAACAGCGGGATCAGGGTTGGGTCCATCTGACCGTCCCCGTCGACTTTGACGATGATGCTCGCCCCCTCGGCGAGGGCTGCTCGATAGCCGGTCATGACCGCGCCGCCGACGCCTTTGTTGACGTCATGGGGCAATACTTTGACCCGGGGGTCGTTACAGGACGCCAGGACATGCCCGCCCGAGCCGTCCGGACAGGCGTCGTCAATGACATAGATGCGCCAGACCTCCGGCCCTATGGCCTCTATGACGTCCACTATATGAGCGGTGACCCGATAGCTGGGGATGACGACGGCGACGCGTTGTTCGTCCGTGAAAAGCGCTGTTTTTGAGTTCATCGATATCGCCCACTATTGCCTGAATGAAAGGGACTTGAACTCCAGGGGAGTGTCGGTATGGCCGGACGCATAAATGATCACGGACGTCGCGTTCGCAGGGGCAACCACGTTCATTTCATGGGTCTCCCATTGCGTGGTGCAGTCAAACGTCTCGATGCTGGTGGTAATGAAGTTGCCTTGCTCATCCATCCAATTGGCCTGGATTCTTCCGGCAGTGGCTGTCGTTGCGCAGCGGGCGGACACGCTGTTGATGTACGTCAGCCCTGGCGTCACTTCGACACGCTGTATCGCCGGTGTCTGGACGTTGACGGTCAGGATCTTGCGCGACGGGTCATAGGTCGAGGGTGATGTCAGGCTCCAGCCCTCGAGGCTGGACAGCTCTGGATTGAGCAGGTGTTCGTAGTGTGTGTCATTGAGCTTGCGCAGTTCCACGTCACCCAGCCTGGCATACGACGTGGACACATTGAGCAGCAGGTCCAGGCGCGCCTGGGGAAGAGACTTGAGGTCGATCACCAGCCAGTTCACCTGGCGCTGGCGCAAGCGCTGGGCAAGCTCCGATGGCGAGGCCGCCGCATCGAATTCGTTTTTCCACTTCAGGTTGTACCACGACGCGTAAAGGGCATCGCCATGCAAACCCGCCATCAAGGGTGACGCAAAGACCGCCACGGGCTGATGCCCGGTATTCAAGGCGTTGACAGTGTCGACCATGTTTCGGATGGGCAGCCGTTCCAATAGATAGGCATCCCGACCGGTCTTGCTCAACAGTGCGGAGGGGTTGATTTCGCCATAATAAGTCGCGGCCTGGATGAAGCGGGTATTGGTCAGGATCAACATGGCACCGGCCAGGATGGCGAGGCTGCGCGGGAAAATCTTCGTGTCGGAAAAGGGCAGGGCCAGGATGACTGAGAACAGCGCGAAGGAGGGGAATACATAACGCAGGTAGGCGGTTGACTGGAACGTCATGAACATCGCGCCAGCGCCGATCAGGAGAATGCACAGGGCTTTTTTGTTGCCGCTCAACAGCACGGCGACGGCAGCGGTGGGTAGCAGCAGCCATTGAAAGCCGGCCGCGCCAACTCGCCCCTCGATGAACTGAGGCGACTTGAAGACCATTCGATAGAGGGTGTCCCAGGTCACACCGGTACCGAAAGTGGCCGGTGGTTCGAAGTTGATGTTCGGCCAGAGCGGCGAATGGAAAATGGCATTGAAAAACGGGAACACGGGGTTGCCGGTCAAGTACCCGGCTGAGAGGTAAGGGGTCGCGCCCGCCAGTATCAGGCCGAAACTGCCCAGCAGGAGCGTCTTGACGATCCCTTGGACGGCCCAGGCCTTGCAGTGCAGCAAGAAGATCACCAGCAGGACCGGCAGGACGCTCAGGGTCACGGCTTTGGTCGCCAGGGCGAAACCCAGCAGGAGGCCGGCCAGGAGCAGTTGCGACAAGCGCTCCCTGGGATCGGGCGTGAAGCTTGAGACTTTCAGGATCGCGAGCGTCCCGGCCATCATGAAGGCGGTCCAGGCCGACTCTATATGCAGGCTGCTGCTCTCAGCGAAGGCGAGGGGTGTCGACAGAAAGATCAGGCTTGCCCAGCGGGCGCTGGTGGCAGAGCCGCCGGCCCAGAGGGTCATGTTGCGGATTTGCCAAGCCAGCAGCAAAGTGAATGCGCTGTTGCTCAGGCGCGAGGCCGTTTCGCCGGCCAGCATATAGACAATGCTATAGATCCAGTCGGCCAGCATGGGCATGACCGCCCATACATAAGTGCCTGCGTCGAACGACCATTGATGCCGCTGAGCCAGGTGTGACGGGACGAAAAGGTGCATGGCCAACGCGTCATGCCCGACCTCCGGCATGAAGGCGACCAGCACGTAAAGGCAGGCGAAGCTGCAGATCAGTACGTCGAGACCCGTCTGGAGGGGTGTTTGCACTGAACGACTGGCCTGGATCTGCCTCAGCAGTTCACCCCCTATCGACGTGACATGCCGGTGGCCCAATATAAGCGGCGTTAACAGCAGCGCGCCATACAGCCAGGGGTAGTTGATCGGCAAGTAGGCCGCCAGGCCTGTCAGCGTGCCGAACGTGCCCGCTCCCACCAGCAGGTGGACGCTCCAGTCGATCGAGGCTTCTTGCCTGAGCATCCACCTGCCGAGCACGATGCAAGACAGCGCGAACAGCGCGACGACAATGACCGGCCAGATCTGGGCGCAGGCAACGGACAGGCATGCCAGTAAACCCAGGCAAAGGATGATCGGTGGTTTACCAGTGAAGACGGTGAGGGCGGCCATGCCTGCCACTGACAGCAGTATCGTCCGGGTGGCGCTGTTCATGGACGCCAGTTCGAGCGTCGAAAAACCGTACACGCCGACCACCGCACTCGCCAGTAAAACCACCAACACCACTGCGTATTTCAGGCTGTATCTGGGCAAAATATCGTCTCGGCTGTTCAGCACCTCAGTGCCATGCAAAGGGGGTGCTTATACGTCTCGGTACGTGTGCGGGACCCAGGAACCCCATTTGCTCTCGTAGATCGCCCGGTTCTTTTCGAAAAGTGCCTGTTTTTTCCTGGCACCCAAAGTATTGAACGAGGCGGACAGATGGTGGTGGACGAAAACATCTTCGGCGCAGGCTGCGCGCATGCCACGACGCTGCACGCGGCGGCAGTAATCGTCGTCCTCGAAGAACCCCAGGCCGTACTCTTCGCACAGGCCACCGACTTGCTCGTAGGTCGAGCGCGGCAACATTACGCAGAAAAACGCCAGGGTGTTGATTTCGAACCAATCGCCCATGCGGGCGCGGGTCATTTGTGCGGCTTCGGCGGGCATGTCTTCTAGCCGGTCATAGCGGGTGCTGACTTTGGCCTCATTGCCGATGTTGTTGGTGATCGGGCCGATGATGCCGATTTCCGTGTTGTCCTGCAGGTGGCGGATCAGGCCTTTGATCCAGCCGGCGGTGACGACCGTGTCGTTGTTCAGGATAACCAGATAGTCGCCACTGGCCGCTGCGAGGCCCAGGTTGTTGCCGGCGGCGAAGCCCTTGTTGTCCGGGTTGAGGATGACGATCCGGTCTGGATGTCCCTTGGCCCAGGCGGTGAGGTAGGCCGGGGTCTGGTCGCTGGAATGGTTATCGACGACGATGATTTCAAGGTTCGGGTATTGGCTTTGGGTCAACAGGCTATCGAGGCAGGCCTTGGTCAGTTCGAGGTTGTTATAGGTCAACACCACGACGCTGACTTTAGGCAGGGGTAACGTCGCGATGGCCTCGCGCAGGCTGGCGGCCCGATGCCGCCAGGTCTGGCTCCGGGCGAACGATTGCCGCGCCTTTAGCGTGGCGCTGGCCTCTGGGAGTGCCTCCAATACATCGCGCAGGGTCGAGATGAACTCAGTCGGCTGTTCAATCGCCCAGACCAGTTCGCCGAACTGGCTCAATTCCGGCAGTTTCACCGACACCACCGGTTTTCCCGCGCTCAGGTATTCATAGACCTTGACCGGATTGGTGGCGAGGGTCAGCGGCATGACCTTGAACGGAAGGAGGCAAACGTCCATGGCGTGGAGGTAGTAGGGCAGGGAGGCATAGGGGACTTCGCCTTCCAGGACCACATTCGGGCAGGCCTTGAAGTATTTTTTTGCCTGGACGGTATCGCTGCCGATCAACAGGATCAGGTGCTGCGGGAAGGACTGGGCGACACGCTTGACCAGGTCCAGATCGAACCATTCGGCAATGACGCCGTAGTAGCCGATGATCTTTCTGTTGGAAGGATCCCGGTAGACCTTGTCGGGACGTTGGCTGAAGAAACTGAACTCGCAGGCGTTGCGGATCACCTCTACGTTGCGGTTTTCCCGCTTGCCGTGCCGTTCGATCCAGTCGGAGGTGGCCACCAACAGATCCGCCCTGCGCATCAGGGCGATCTCAAGGTCGAGCATTTCCTGGGCAACGTTGCCGAAGCCTTCGTGATGGTCCATGCAGTCATAGACTAGCGTGGCGTTGGGGACACGCCTCGCCAACGGGAACCAATAGGCGTGCTGGACGATGCAATCCACGGCACCGACGTTCGCCGATTGCAGGAGCATGGCCAGCCCTTGGCACAACTGGCGGATCGCGGCCGCTGACGGCGGGGCATGATAAATGGCCGGTGCGCCACGTACCTTGAAACGGATCTGGAACAGCCGTTTGGAGCCTTCCAAAAGCTCTGCTTCGAAACCGGGGGCATCATCGTCGATAAAGTGGTTCGAGACATAAAAGGTCGTTTGTCCGGCCCGGGCCAACTCCTTGGCCAGGTTCTGTGGGCGCTGGATGCGGAAGTGCCAGTCAATCACGCCGAACATCAGGATCATGGGCCGCCCGTGACTAGACGGCACGGCAAGGTTTACGGGCGGTGGCAGAGGTTGCAGCGGGATGAGGCCAGCGGGTGCCGCTGATTCGCCTGGCGTTGCCTTGCCGGGTTTCAACCAGCTTCGAAGCCGACTCGCCAGTTTGCTTTTACGGTGTGCGGAGAGGGGCAGCCAGGCGTAGACCCGGCGCGACAACTTATACAGCTGCTTGCGTATCGAATAACGCAGCGGTGCGCGTTCAATGGCGTTGCCCCAGTCCGAAAGCTTGAACAGCTCAGCCTGCTTCGCCGCCAGTTGGGCGCGCAAATCCACCGCCCAATCGGAAAGCGCGACCGCCTCGCTTTCTTTTGTCTGGAGCAATGTCTCGGCGTCTTTCAGGCGCTGTTCGGCCAACCGCAGTTGCTCGCGCAGCCGCCCGGCCTTGCCTTCTTGAAGTGACAGGCGAGTGCGAAGCGCTTGTGAACCCAGGTTCAATTGTTTGATAAGCCGATCTCGATTCTCGATTTCCTTGACCAGCTGTAAGGCCTCAATGGATCTGGATTGTGTTGAGCGATTCAGTTGGTCAATGCAATCAACAAGACGGTTGATCTGGTCCATGCGGTTTTCTGGTCCTTTGGTCAATACGGCAACGCACACTCGGTCTTTCAGGATCGATGACTGGCTTCAATCACCAGCCAGGCCTCCAGCCGTGCAATGAATCAGCATAGCGGTTGCTGGACGGGGTGCCACGCGACAAACGTCATATGACGTCGGCGAAGCCCTTGCGTGTCCTCTGGAACCAGGCAAACCCGCAACAGGCAATCAGCACGGCGATTGCCGAGTAAACCGCCAGGTGCTCCCATTGCGGCGGCCTGCCCCAGAACATTACATCGCGAACCATTTCCACCGGCAGCGTCAGCGGGTTTGCCTGCAAGACGGCCTGATAGCTCTGTGGAAGCGTCGAGAGGGGATAGAAAATCGGAGAAAGGAACAGCATCGCGGTGATGATAATGCCGATGAACTGGCCGATATCGCGCAGGTACACACTTATCGAGGCGAGAAACCAGGAAATACCCAGCGTCAGCAACACCAACGGTAACAGCACCAGTGGCAGCAGAAGAGCAGTGACCGGTGGGGTACCGAACAGGACGATGTAGAAGACCAGCCAGGCCAGGAGGCTGACTGCCATGTGGAACAGCGCTGCGCCGAGGGACACCAGGGGCAGGGTTTCCAATGGGAATACAATCTTCTTGACGTAGTTGGTGTTAGCCAGCACCAAGCCAGGCGCACGGTTGATGCATTCGGAAAACAGGTTGAATACCAGCAGGCCAGCGAACAGCACCAGGGCGAATTCGCTCTTGGACTCACCGCCGCCAGACCAGCGGGCCTTGAAGACGACACTGAACACGAACGTGTAGACCACCAGCATGAAGGCCGGGGTGAAGAACGACCATAAAATGCCGAGCATGGAGCCTTTATAGCGACCGATGACTTCCCTGCGGATCAACACGTAGATCAAGATTCGATTGACCAGGACACTCTTGATCATGGCGACAGGGGACATGCTGAACGACTGCATCGGTGCTTGATCCTTAAGACAATATCGGATGCTTCTTGAGTGGCATCCTCATGAGGGTAGGCCAAGTGTAGATTCATTCGCAGTTTTTTATCCCATCTGTGCTTAACTCATCCGCAGTGCCCAACGAAGGACTGATCCAGTAACGCCGCAATAATGGCCGCGATTCATGGAAGGGTTTTACCGATGTCGTTTGAAGTGGCCATCAGCGCCGAAAACCTGAGCAAGTGTTATCAGATTTATGATGCGCCCAAGGACCGCCTGTTGCAGATGCTGGTGCGCGGCAGGAAGCGTTTCTATCGCGAGTTCTGGGCCCTGGACGATGTTTCCCTGACCATCGCAAGGGGGGAGACCGTCGGTATCATCGGCCGTAATGGCAGTGGCAAATCCACCCTGTTGCAGCTGATCTGCGGAACGTTGATGCCGACCCGGGGCAGCGTCCAGGGGCATGGCCGGATTGCAGCGTTGCTGGAGCTGGGGTCGGGTTTCAATCCGGAATTCACCGGCCGGGAAAACGTCTATGTGAATGCGGCGGTGCTGGGCTTGAGTCGCTCGGAAATCGACGCTCGCTTCGATGACATCGTCGCCTTTGCCAATATCGGCGATTTTATCGATCAGCCCACCAAAATCTATTCCAGCGGCATGCTGGTACGGCTGGCCTTCGCCGTTTCGGTCTGTGTCGAGCCCGAGATCCTGATCGTCGACGAGGCCCTCTCCGTCGGCGATGCATCCTTTCAGTTCAAATGCCTGAATCGGCTGGAGGAACTGGCGGCCAAGGGCACGACGCTGCTGTTCGTCTCCCATGACATGAGCATGGTCAAGCGCTTTTGCCACCGGGTCATCTACTTGCGCGCGGGCCGGGTCGTTGCCAGTGGCTCACCCGACGAAATGGCCGAGCTGCACTTGCTCGACATGCGTGACGAGCAACGTCGCTGGGCCAGCGGCGGGGTCATGCCGGTAACGCGCAAGCCATTCATGGGCGAGCAGGAGGGGATGGCCTTTGGGACCGAAGAGGGGCATATCAGTGCCGCCTGCTTTACCAACACCCAGCAGCTTTGCTCCAGTTACCTGTATGGCGACGACATCGAGATTCGCGTCGAGGCCATGCTGCATGAGTCGATCACTCAACCCAACATCAGCTTCACCATTCAGGAAGCCAGGCTGCTGGTGATTGGTGGCGGTAACTTCGCACTGCAACCGGGGCCCGTCGAAAACGGTTGGCGGCGTACGGCGATCACAGTGCGCTTCCCGGCCAACCTCGCCGAGGGCCGCTATCATGTCACGCTCAAACTGTTGCACGGCGCGACGGAAGACACCTCACAACTGATCGAGAAGCAGGTCGCGCCATTGGCGTTCGACATGCTGCCGAACCACAAGCGTTTCCTGGGCATGGTCGACCTGGGGTTGCAGAGGATCGACCCTCGTCCAGCCGAGTCGCTTGCCAAGGCCTGTGGGACCCAAGGAGAGAAGGTTTTGACGGAACAGTTGGACGAGCGCACTTGGCAGGTCGCTATATTCGGTACCTTTGACGTAGAAAACTACGGCGATCTGCTGTTTCCGCTCATTGCCGAGGCGGAGTTGGCCCGGCGCTTGGGTTCAGTCAACCTGCATCGATTTTCCTATCACGCCAAAAAAACACCGCAATGGCCCTATGCGGTGACGTCGCTGACCGAGCTGCCTCATGTGGCGTCCAGCCTGGATGGTGTTTTGATCGGCGGTGGCTTCCTGATCCGCTTCGATAAAGTCGTTGCCCACGGCTATGGTCCGACGACCGCCAGTATCCATCACCCTACCGGTTATTGGCTGACCCCTGCGCTCATCGCGCAGCAGCACGGGGTCCCGGTCATGTGGAATGCCCCCGGGATGCATTGCAACAGTATCCCCGACTGGGCCAGGCCGTTATTGACGATGGCTCTTGAGCAAAGCCAGTACGTGGGAGTACGCGATGCACTGTCACGCGATACTCTCGGCGCGCTCACCCAACAGGCCGAGATCGAAGTGTTGCCCGATACCGCATTTGGCTTGCCCCACCTGATCGACGAGCAGCAGCCCTGCGCCGAGTTCATTCGCCTGCGCGAGCGCGCCGGGTTGATCGGGCCCTACATCGTGATCCATGCCATTCACGTGGTGGAGTCCTTTGTAAAACTGTTCGAAGACCACGCCGAGGCGTTCCAGGGCTATCAGTTTTTGGTGGTGCCGATTGGCCCCGTCCTGGGGGACGATCCGTCGGCCATTGCGGCGCGCCTGCCCCAGGCCATCACCTTGTCGTTCTGGCCGGAACCGTTGCTGATGGCGGAAATTATCAGCCAGGCCCAAGCGGTGATCGGCCACAGCTACCACCTGGCAATCACCGCCCTGGCGTTTGGTGTCCCGGTGTTTTGCTCGGCGGATCTGACGACGGGCAAGTACACGGCACTGGCGCAGTTCGACTCACTCCACGCGTTGCCGGACGTGGCCACGGTCGATCCGCAATGGTTTATCGCCCGTGTCGGCAAGACCCACCCATCGCCCGCGGCGCGTGCGGCGGCGGATCGGTTGGTCGAGCATTGGGATCGGGTCGCGGCGATCATTCGCCAGGGTAAAACGTCTGCCCAGCCGGTGTTGGGGGCCTTTCTACAGCATCTGCCCAACCTGCTCGAAGCCGCCGCCGAGGGCCGCGACCCCTTGCCGGCTGAATGTCCGGCAAGCCCTGTCGTGCCCGAGCCTGAGCTCATCGAGCCGCTGCACGACCCGGCAGTACAAGCGCTTGCCCAGCAGCAACAGATCGTTCAGCTCAGTCAGCAACTGGCGCTCAGTGACGCCAGGATGCTTGAGTTGCAGAACTCCAATTCCTTCCGAATGACCGCACCACTGCGCTCCATTGCCCGTGGTATCAGAAACCTGACAGCGAACAAGAACAGACAATGCTAGATCTCTCTCGTCTCACGCCAGCGGCTCTAAGGGCTCACCCGTTCTCATGGGCTGAAATCGGCAGCCTGTATTCGGTCGAGGACGCCGCCGCGTTGGCGGCCTCCTTTCCTCATGACCACTTCAAGACGGTGAGTGGTTATGGCGGTGAGAAGAACTATGACTATGAGGCCCGTGCCCTGGTGGGCATGGGCTCCAACACCATCGCTTTCCCTGAAGAACTGAGCGAGGCGTGGTTGCGGCTGGCCCGGGATCTTGGCTCGGCGGGCTATCGAGAGGCCATGTCGGAGCTGACCGGGATCGACCTGCGGGCCGTACCGATGGAGGTCAACGTCTTTCATTACGGTCCCGGCGCCAGCCTGGGGGCCCATCCGGACCTGCCCGATAAACTGGTCACCCATATCCTGTATTTCAATGAGTCCTGGGACCGCAATGACGGCGGGTGCCTGAATATCCTGCACAGCAATGACCCCAACGCCGTGGCGGCCGAGATCGAGCCCCTGGTGGGCAACTCGGCGATCCTGGTGCGCTCGGATCATTCCTGGCATGCCGTCACCCCGGTGGTGAGCGGCTGCCATTCTTCCCGCCGCAGCCTGACGGCAACGTTCTACCGACCGGGCTCCCAGAGTTCCATGTGGCCGCCGGGCGACCGCACCCCACTGCATGGATACCCACGTGCTTAAGCTCGACAGCACCTTGATCGACCGCGACGCCGCCCTGGCTCAAAGAGACGCAGCCATCCATGAGCGCGATATCGCCTTGGCAAAAGTCGACTTCCTGCAAAATACCCGTTCGTGGCGTTTTACCCGACCCTTGCGCTCGCTTTTTCGGTGGATGCGTTATGGTTTTAGCGCAACGCAGGAATTTCCCGAGACAGCCGCTGCGATCGTCTACCCGACCGCACCGGAGCCGTTGCCGAACCCTGAGGTGGAACCGGACTTCACCACCAAAGGGCACCTGGATATCCTCTGCTTTGCCAACATTGAGTGGGCTGCACGATTCCAGCGACCGCAGCAGTTGATGAGCCAGTTCGCGAGCAATGGTTATCGGGTGTTTTACATCGTCCCCTCCAGTGTGCCGGAGCAGGGACAGCCCTATCGATTGACGTCGGTGGCGCCCAACATTTTTGAAGTGGCGCTGCAACGTGATGTGCAAGAGGCGTATTACGAAAAAACAGTGACGCCCGAGAACCATCAGGCTTTGCTGCTCGCCATGACTGCGCTGGTCGCCGATATGCAGATAAGAACCGCCCTCTCGGTGGTACATATCGCCTATTGGAGCCCCGTGGCCCGCAGCCTGCGAGCCATGCATGGCTGGCGCATTCAGTATGACTGCATGGATGACTGGGATGGTTTTCCGAACATCGGTGAGCAACTGCTGAGCGAGGAACAGAGCCTGATTGCCCAGGCGGATCTGGTAACCGTTTCCGCCGCGTTGCTTTACCAGAAGTGGAGCGCCCACAACCCGCGCTGTGTACTGGTCCGAAACGCAGTGGATTTCGCCTTTTTCCGGCAGCACTGTTTCACCAATGATGTGCTCAGCGGGCTTGTCGGCCCGGTGATTGGTTACTACGGCGCCCTGGCGCAATGGCTCGACTATCCGTTACTGGCAGCGCTGGCGGACAGGCGGCCAGAGTGGAACTTCATCCTGGTGGGGGATATTTTCGTCGACGATCTGGCGGGCCTTGAGCACAAGCCCAATGTGCAGTTGCTGGGCAGGAAGCCTTATTCGCAAATGCCGCTTTACCTGGAGCATTTCGATGCCTGCCTGATTCCCTTCAGGCTCTACAACGTGACTCATGCGGTCGATCCGGTGAAGTTCTACGAGTACATCAGTGCAGGCAAGCCGGTGATCTCCACCCCACTGACGGAGATGAGCATCTATAAAGACTTGCTGTACTTCGCAACCGGGGTCGATGAGTTCATCGAACAGATCGAGCATGCCTTGGCCGAGAGCGACCTGGTCCTGTACAAACGACGCGTAGAACTGGCCCGGGCCAATGACTGGAAAGATCGATTCAATAGCATGCAACTGGCGATCGTCGGGCTGTACGAAAAAGTCTCCATCGTGCTTGTGACGTACAACAATCTCAATCTGACTGTTCAATGTGTAAACAGCATTCTGCGCAATACCGCCTGGCCCAATTACCAGCTCATTGTCGTCGACAATGGTTCGCAGGATGGTACGGGTGATTATCTTGAGCGCCTGCGCCAAGAGGTACCGACCGCGAAGGTCATTCTCAACCCGGACAACCGAGGCTTCGCTGCGGCCAATAATCAGGGCTTGCGAGAAGCCGACGGTGACATCCTGCTGTTGCTCAATAACGACACGGTAGTGCCTGACGGCTGGCTGGAACCGCTGGTCAGGCATTTGAGGGACCCGAGTGTCGGCCTGGTCGGACCGGTCACGAATGCGGTAGGAAACGAAGCGAAAGTCGAAGTTTCCTACACCGACATTCAACAGATACAAGATTTTGCAGACCGTTACACCGAAGCCCACAAGGGACGGTCGTTCGATATCTCGATGCTCGCCATGTTTTGCATCGCCTTCCGCCGTGGGATCCTCGAAGAGGTGGGGTATCTGGATGAAGCATTCGGTATCGGGATGTTCGAAGACGACGACTACAGCCGTCGCGTGCAGGCGGCCGGTTACCGGACGGTCTGTGCCGAAGATGCGTTTATCCATCACTACGGGCAGGCATCGTTCAGGAAGCTGATCGCCAGCGGTGAGTACCAGGCCCTCTGGGACAAGAACCAGGCGTACTTCGAAAGCAAATGGGGGGCTTGGCAAGCCCATGTTCATCGCGCCGAGCCTGGTATCGAGACGCAGGAGAAGGGCTAGGTCGCGTTGGTCGTGAGGCTGTTTACAGTCGACATGAGTGGGAGCGAGCTTGCTCGCGATGACGTCGGCACAGGCAACATCACCGCAAACTGAACCACCGCTATCGCGAGCAAGCTCCCACACTCAATCTTCAGTAGACCCAAAATTCGCCTGAGGCTATTTCAGCGCCCGGGCAAGTCTTCGCCCATCAGGTGAAACGCCCTGGGCGTAAAGCCAAGCCGGTCACTGGCGTCGGAATGGTCGAATACCAGGTCCTGGTTCATGCGCGCGACCAACGCGCCAGAAAGATGTCGGTAGCGTGGCAGGCAGCGCATGATCGAAACGACCTGGGTTAACGCCTTGGCGGGGAGGGGCAGTGTTCGTTCGGGGCATCCCAGGGCCTGGAATATTCGTCTCACCATGGTGTGATAAGGCAACACTTCCCCTCCTGAGAGGTTATAGCCGCCACTGGGCAGGCCAGGCGTACTCAGGGCCGACAGGCACGCCTGGATCACGTCGTCAGCATGCACCGGCTGGCGCAGTCCGGTTGCGCCGTCGATGAGCGGAAAAAAACCGAAGCGTTGGATGAAACGGGCAATTTGCGAGATGTTCTTGTCGCGGCCAAAGCCATAGATCATGGTCGGTCGCAGGATCACCCATTCGATTTGCCGTTCGATCGCCCACTGCTCGAGCTGTTCTTCTGCGCGTACCAAGCGTTGCGCCAACGCCCTTTCCCGGGCGTCGGGCGATGCTTGTTTGGCAAAGCGGCTTGTGGAGGACAGCGCGACAACGCGTTTGACGTGGGCGCTGGCAAGGCGTTCCAGATAATCGGGTAATACCCAGATGGGGGCAAATGACAGGCAGGTGTCCAGCGTCAGTCCGTGCCAGTTGTCAGCGTTTCTCCACGTCACATCGGGGCAGGACACCTTGGGCGGCAGACTTCGAGTGAAAGCACTCGTTGGGTGACCGGTTTGTGCCAGCAATGGCAGGGCGCGCTCGCCCAGGAGGCTGGAGCCGCCCAATATTCCTATTCGCAACTGAGGCCTCTTATCAAGGGTTCCATGCATTTTTAAGCCGGGTAGTCGCGTGGCGAAGGATCATCAGACTGAACCGAAACCAGACCGCGATCACCACGCTGACCCATAGGGCTGCAGGGTATTTGCGGCGGAAAAACTTGCGATAGAAGCGCAGGATCCCCAAGTGTTTGTGCCATTCGACGAAATAGGGACGATGACGGCTGCAGCCACCGAATACATGCGTCACCTGGGCATCCGGCACGAACAGAACGCTCCAGCCGGCCTGATGGAAGCGCATGCACCAGTCCAGGTCCTCGCAATGAAGGAAATAGTCTTCGTCCCACAACCCGACGCTCTCGATCGCTTCGCGCTTGACCAGCGTGCAAGCCCCGGAGATGGCTTCAACGACAATGGGGGCGCTGGGGAGCGGTTCCTTGTGCAGTAAAAAGTCGGAAAACACCGATGGAAAAAATACTGAGAGCCGTGAAAGTCCGAAAGCCCGCATGAAGGCGCGTCTGGGCGTCGGAAACACCCGGCGTCCCCCGGCTTGCTCGCTACCGTCCGGATTGCACAGGAACCCTCCGACCATGCCGATCTCTGGTGAACTGCGTAGCGCCAGCAGCAAGCGGTCCATGGCATCGACGGCCAGCACGCTGTCCGGGTTCAAGAAAAATAAATTGGCGGCCGTTGACAGGCGGGCACCTTGGTTGCACGCCACGGCGAAGCCGAGGTTGGTGGTGTTGCGTACGATTTGAAGCGAGTCGCCGGCAGCGCGGGTTCGTTCCAACAGCATCAGGCTATCGTCGTGAGAGTCGTTATCCACCACGATCACCCGGGAAGCGCCGGCGGTAAACACCGACCCTACACACGCCACCAAAAGCTCACCAGCGTTGTAATTGACAATGATCACATCACACTCGCCACGTAGAGATGATGTGCTCCATTCATCAATAGCGGGCAGTTCCATTGCTTCCAACTTAATCACTCCATTGCTCAAACCTGGATACGCATGGGATCGCAACTACTCAGGTTGGTATTCAAGATAGCAGGTCCACGGCCTTCGACCAGTTCCGACCAGCATGGTCAGAATGTCTGCCCCAAGGAAAATTGAAACACCTGCGTATCGGCGTTATCCGGGGTTCGGACCGGAAAGGCCACGTTGGCGCTCAATGGACCCAGCGGGCTATACCAGGTCACCCCGACGCCTACCGAACTGGCCATCTGGCTGAGGTCGAGCCCGTCGCATCCCTGGGTGGTGCTCAGGTAGCACTTGTCGGAGTAGACGCTGCCGACGTCCCAGAACACTGAGGTGCGCAGGGATTTGTTGTCTTTGATAAAAGGCAGCGGGAACAGGTATTCCACGCCGCCGGTGATGAGTATGTTGCCGCCCAGCGACTCGGTGTCACGGTCGGAGTAGTACGCTTGGCCGGCGCTGGCATAGGTGCCGGTGGCCGGAGTGTTGCGCGGGCCGAGGGTGCCGCTCTCAAAGCCGCGCACCGAGCCTTCGCCACCGGCGGTGTAGTTTTCATAGAACGGCAGGCCGTCTGTCGAGCCGTAGCTGTTGCCGTAGCCGAGTTTGGTGTGCAAGCGCAGCGAAGTAGCGTCGCTGACCGGCAGGAAGGCCTGCCCGGTGTAGTCGATCTTGTAGAAGCTCAGGTCGCTGCCGGGCACGGTCACCATCAGGTTCAGGTTTTGCGAATGTCCGCGGGTGGCCAGCACGCCTTTGTTCAGCGTCGACTCCGACCAGCCGAGGTTGGCCTTGAAGTTGGTGAAGTCCTTGCCTTCACGCTCGATGAAGTCGTAGATCTCATCGGCGCTGTAGGTGCCTGGTTCGATGCTGTCATGTTGCACCGTCAAGCCGAAATTCAGCCGTGAGGTTTCATTGATCGGATAGCCGAGGGTGGTGCCGGCGCCGTAGCTATTGATGGAATAGTACGAATAGTCGTCATCGTAGTATTCGTTGTAGTCGGTGGCGTTGTAGAACACGTTGTAGCCCAGGCTCACTCCGTCCGGCGTGAAGTAGGGGTCGGTAAAACCGATGTTGTACTTGCTTTGGTAGGAGGAGCGGGTCAAGCCCAGGCTGGCGTAGTTGCCGGTGCCGAGAAAATTGTTCTGGGTGATCGAGCCACCGAGGATCAGGCCGGCACTTTGCGAGAAGCCGACACTGGCGCTGATCGAGCCGGAAGCCTGCTCTTCGACGCTGTAGTTCACATCGACCTGGTCATCGACGCCCGGTACGGCCGGGGTCTCGACGTTGACTTCCTTGAAGAAGCCCAGGCGCTCGAGGCGGGTCTTGGACTGGTCGATCAGGTAGGTCGAAGCCCAGCCACCTTCCATCTGGCGCATTTCACGGCGCAGCACTTCGTCCTCGG
>Ga0209051_1000871_pt1 | contig 30516 bp, 30 predicted proteins | sample AraplaCvi_mMS_r2_2_FD_184286 | JGI IMG/M metagenome (GOLD analysis project Ga0209051, IMG submission 184286) | Arabidopsis root microbial communities from North Carolina, USA - plate scrape MF_Cvi_mMS_r2 (SPAdes) (version 2) | ecosystem: Host-associated > Plants > Roots > Endosphere | place...
TCATTCCGCCGCCTCCACCATCGGAGCCGGAGAAAAATCCTCCGGGAAATGGTTCATCGCGCTCATCACCGGATAGGGCGTGAACCCGCCGAGCGCGCAGAGAGAGCCGAACTTCATCGTGTTGCAGAGATCTGCCAGCAACGCCTTGTTCTTCTCCGGCTCGATGCCCTGCCTGATCTTGTCGGCCGTCTCAACCCCGCGGGTCGAACCGATGCGGCAAGGCGTGCACTTGCCGCAGCTTTCGATCGCGCAGAATTCCATCGCGAACCGCGCCTGTTTCAGCATGTCGGCCGAATCGTCGAACACGGTGATCCCGGCATGGCCGATCAGCCCGTCCCGGGCCGCAAAAGCTTCGTAGTCGAACGGCGTGTCGAACAGCGCCCGCGGAAAATAGGCGCCGAGCGGTCCGCCCACCTGCACCGCCTTCACCGGCCGGCCGGTCGCCGTGCCGCCGCCGATATGATCGACGATCTCGCCGAGCGACAGGCCGAAGGCAGTTTCGTAAAGGCCGCCATATTTGACATTGCCGGCGATCTGGATCGGGATCGTCCCACGCGAACGACCCATGCCGAAATCGCGATAGAAGGCGGCCCCCCGATCCATGATCACAGGCACCGACGCCAGCGAAATGACGTTGTTGACGACAGTCGGACGGCCCAGAAATCCCTGCAGCGCCGGCAATGGCGGCTTGGCGCGCACGATGCCGCGCTTGCCTTCGAGCGAATTCAGCAGCGAGGTTTCCTCGCCGCAGACATAGGCGCCGGCGCCGGAGCGGATCTCCATGTCGAAGGCATGCACCGAGCCCATCACCGACGGGCCGAGAATGCCGGCGGCCCGGGCGATCTCGACGGCCTCTGTCATCGTTGCGATGGCATGCGGATATTCAGATCGGACATAGACATAACCCTTGGTGGCGCCCGTCGCGATGCCGGCAATGATCATGCCCTCGATCAGCACGAAGGGATCGCCTTCCATGATCATCCGGTCCGCGAAGGTGGCGCTGTCGCCCTCATCCGCATTGCAGACGATGTACTTCTGCGGCCCGGCCGCATCCATCACCGTCTTCCACTTGATGCCGGTCGGGAAGCCGGCACCGCCACGACCGCGAAGGCCGCTGTCGGTGACCTGGGCGACGATCTCGGCTCGCGTCATGGCAATCGCGTTTTCGAGCCCCTTCAGGCCCTGATAGTGACGGTAGTCGTCGAGCGACAGCGGATCGGTGACGCCGCAGCGCGAAAAAGTCAGCCGTGTCTGCTGCCGCAGGAAGGGGATGTCCTTGGTCGGTCCGAGATGCAAAGCATGCTGTCCGCCCTCCAGGAAGCCCGCATCGAACAAGCCCTTGACGTCACCGGGCTTCACCGGGCCATAGGCGATACGGCCGTGCTCCGTGCGCACTTCAACCAGCGGCTCCAGCCAGAACATGCCGCGCGAACCGTTGCGGACGATCGTGGCATCGAGCCCGCGGGCCTCGATCTCCTGGGCGATCGCCTTGGCTACCTTCTCGGCACCCAGCGCCAGCGCGGCGGCATCGCGGGGAACGAAAATCGTCACCGTCATCGGCGTGCCTCCGCAACGATGTCGCTAAGACAGTGCTCATCGACGCGACCAAAAACTTCGCCATCAAGCATGGCGGCAGGCGCACAGGCGCAGAGCCCGAGACAGTAGACCGCTTCGAGCGTCACCGCGCCGTCGAGCGTCGTCTGGTGGAAGTCGATACCCAGAAGCTCCCGGGCGCGATCCGCGATGCGGTCGCTGCCCATCGACTGGCAAGCTTCGGCGCGACAGAGTTTCAGCACGTGCCGGCCGGCCGGGTGGTCGCGGAATTCGTGGTAGAAGGTGACGACGCCATGCACCTCCGCGCGCGAGAGGGCCGGGTGGTCGCGGAATTCGTGGTAGAAGGTGACGACGCCATGCACCTCCGCGCGCGAGAGGTTGAGTTCGCTGGCGATGACCGGCTTCACCTCTTCCGGCACATAACCGAACTCCGCCTGGATCGCATGCAGGATCGGCAGCATCGGGCCTTCCAGATGCTTCAGATCCCTGATGATCTGAAGCGACCGCTCGGTGAGTTCACCGGCGGAAATTCGCATATTCATATGTCACAGCCTCCCGGCTGATCCGCTCCGGGGCCACCTGGCGTCGGCGCCAGATGCACATGGACGGATCAGAAAGCTGACGAAGTTGTCCGACAACCGTACTTCGCCTACTGGGAATGGAATGTCGCAACCGATACCTCAACCGTCAATAAAGGAGATCGGTTACGCGATAGAAAAAAGCTATCAAGCCATGGCGGCGGGAGTGAGGCTGCGGGCTTCGTGAAGCAGGGCGGAGACCAGCGGCGTGAAGGGTTCGCGGTGGGTGGCGACAAGCCCGACGATATGCGTGGCTTCCGGATCGACGATCGGGATAGTCCTGATTTCTTTTGCAAACCCGAATGATCGCGCCACGTTGCGCGGCATGATGCTCGCCCAGCGCCCGGTCCCCACATGCGAGAGAAGAACCACCATCGAGTTCGATTCGAGCATCGGCTTCACCGTGACCCCCGCCTCCGCGAGGTGCTGGTTGATGATCCGGCGGTTCTGCATGTCGGGCGTCAATAGACAGAGCCTAAGATCGGCCATCTCCTTCCAGGTGACGCTGTCCCGGTCGGCATAGGGCGCCCCTTCGGCGGTCACCAGATTGTAACGCTCCGCATAGAGCGGCACGCTCGTCACCCGCCCCAGCGGCTCGTTGTCGAGATAGGTAATGCCCGCGTCGATCTCGAAATTGTCGAGCTGCGAAAGCACCTGCAGGGAATTGCGGGAAACGACAGAGAAGGTTACCTCCGGGTGCTTGGCCTGGAAGGGCTCGGTCAACCTGGGGATCATCGCCAGCGCGGTCGGGATCGACGCCAGCCTGATATGGCCGACAAGGCCCTTCCGGGCGGCGCGCATTTCCTCGCGCATCGTGCGCGCATCGCCGACGATGCGTTTTGCCCATTCCAGCACGCGCTGCCCCTCCGGCGTCAGGCCCTGGTAGCGCGAGCCGCGCACGACAAGCTGCACGCCGAGCTGCTCCTCGAGCTGTCGGATCGCGGCCGATAGCGAGGGTTGCGAAATGCCGCACTCCTCCGCCGCGCGGCCGAAATGGCCCTCGCGTGCAAGCGCAATGAAGAATTCCAGCTTGTCGATCATCGCGTTCCTCCGCCCCAAGGGCTAACAAGATGGCGCCATACATACAAGCCGGCATCCGGCCGCAAGGATGGCATCCGCCGACACGACGCCGCCCAAAGAAAAAGGCGGCCTTTCGGACCGCCTCGATCTTTTGCATAGAATGCTGGAATATCAGGCCGGAACGACGATACCGTTGAGGTGGGTCAATTCCGCCAGGAACTGTTCGAGCTTGGTCTTGTGCTCGTCGCTCTGCGCGTGGTTGATCTCGCCCTGCGTGGTTTCGATCCGCTTCTGCAGCGTCGCGTGGGTCAGCTCGCTGGCCGGAACCGCGGATTCGGCCAGCAGCGTGCAGCCGGTCGGTAGGATGTCGGCGAACCCGCCGAAAACGACGTATTTGTTGACTTCGCCAGATGCGAGCTTCACCGAAACCACGCCCGGCTTGATTGTCGTCATCGTCGGCGCGTGATTGGCAAGCACGGTCATTTCGCCAAGTGTCGCCGGGATCACCACTTGGGTGACCTTTTCCGAGACGAGCAGGCGCTCGGGCGAAACCAGTTCAAAGTTGAAAGCGTCGGCCATTACGGTCCACTTCCTTCACGTGGTTATGCGGGAAAGGCGCGCCGGAGAATTCCCGCGCGCCATCTCGTTCAGGATCAGGCGGCTTCGGCCAGCTTCTTGGCCTTTTCCATGGCTTCTTCGATCGAGCCGACCATGTAGAAGGCAGCTTCCGGAAGATGGTCATAGTCGCCGTTGACGAGGCCCTTGAAGCCCTTGATCGTGTCTTCGAGCGCAACCAGCTTGCCCGGCGAACCGGTGAAGACTTCGGCGACGAAGAACGGCTGCGACAGGAAGCGCTCGATCTTGCGGGCGCGGGCAACCGTCATCTTGTCCTCTTCGGACAGTTCGTCCATGCCGAGGATGGCGATGATGTCCTGCAGCGACTTGTAGCGCTGCAGCGTCGTCTGCACCTTACGAGCAATTTCGTAATGCTCTTCGCCGACGACCATCGGGTCGAGCATACGCGAGGTGGAGTCAAGCGGGTCGACTGCCGGATAGATGCCCTTTTCGGCGATCGAGCGCGACAGAACCGTCGTTGCGTCCAGATGGGCGAACGAGGTTGCCGGTGCCGGGTCGGTCAAGTCGTCGGCCGGAACGTAGATGGCCTGAACCGAGGTGATCGAACCCTTGGTCGTGGTGGTGATGCGCTCCTGCATGGCGCCCATGTCGGTCGCCAGCGTCGGCTGATAACCCACGGCCGAAGGAATACGGCCGAGCAGAGCCGACACTTCCGAACCTGCCTGGGTGAAGCGGAAGATGTTGTCGACGAAGAACAGAACGTCCTGGCCCTTGTCACGGAAGTCTTCAGCGATGGTCAGACCGGTCAGAGCGACGCGGGCGCGGGCGCCCGGCGGTTCGTTCATCTGGCCGTAAACGAGGGCTGCCTTGGAGCCTTCGCCGCCGCCGTGCTTGTTGACGCCCGATTCGATCATTTCGTGGTAAAGGTCGTTGCCTTCGCGGGTACGCTCACCGACGCCTGCGAACACGGAGTAACCGCCGTGCGCCTTCGCGACGTTGTTGATGAGTTCCATGATCAGAACCGTCTTGCCGACGCCTGCGCCGCCGAAGAGACCGATCTTGCCGCCCTTTGCGTAAGGCGCGAGAAGATCGACGACCTTGATGCCGGTGACGAGGATCTGGCCTTCGGTCGACTGGTCGACGTAGGGCGGTGCGTCCTGGTGGATGGCGCGCTTGCCGGAAGTGGTCAGCGGACCGGCTTCGTCGACCGGCTCGCCGATGACGTTCATGATGCGGCCGAGCGTTTCCGGACCGACCGGAACGGTGATCGGAGCGCCGGTATCGGTAACCTGCTGACCACGAACCAGACCTTCGGTCGAGTCCATCGCGATGGTGCGGACGGCGCTTTCGCCGAGGTGCTGCGCGACTTCGAGAACGAGGCGGTTGCCGTTGTTGTCGGTTTCAAGCGCGTTCAAAATCGCCGGCAGTTCGCCGTCGAAAGCGACGTCGACGACAGCGCCGATAACCTGGGTCACCTTGCCGAGGGACGTGCCCGTTGCGGTAGCCATGATTCTTACCCTCTTTCTTTACCTCAGAGCGCTTCCGCGCCCGAAATGATTTCGATGAGTTCCTTGGTGATCTGTGCCTGGCGCTGACGGTTGTAGGAGAGCGTCAGCTTGTTGATCATGTCACCGGCATTGCGCGTCGCGTTGTCCATTGCGGACATCTGCGCGCCATAGAAGGAAGCGTTGTTTTCGAGCAGGGCCCGGAAGATCTGCACGGCGACGTTCTTCGGCAGCAGGTCTTCGAGGATTTCCTCTTCGCTCGGCTCGTATTCGTAGAGCGCCGAGGAGGCGCTTGCCGGCTCGGTGGTCTCGAACTTGGCCGGGATGATCTGCGAGGCGGTCGCCACCTGCGAGATCACCGACTGGAAGCGTGCAAAGAACAGCGTCGCGACATCGAATTCACCGGCATTGTAGAGCGCGAGCACCTTGTGCGCCACCTCGTCCGCCTGGGCAAAACCGAGCTGCTTGACTTCGCGGAACGTCACGTAGTCGACGATGTTCTCGCGGAACGAGCGGCGCAGGATGTCGTTGCCCTTGCGGCCGACGGTCAAGATCTTCACCGTCTTGCCCTGGGCAAGCAGCTTCAGCGCATGATCGCGGGCAAGGCGGATGATCGAGGAGTTGAAGCCCCCGGCCAGACCGCGCTCGCCGGTCGCGACGATCAGGAGATGAACCTGGTCCTTGCCCGTGCCCGAAAGCAGGAGCGGCGCTTCGGCATTGCCGGCATTGGCGGCCGAAAGGCCGGCCAGCACCTTGGTCATACGTTCCGCGTAAGGACGGGCGGCCTCGGCCGCCTCCTGGGCACGGCGCAGCTTCGCCGCGGCGACCATTTTCATCGCCTTGGTGATCTTCTGCGTCGCCTTGACGGAGGCGATCCGGTTTTTCAGATCCTTAAGTGAAGGCATCCGTTATCGGTCCCCTGGGGGTTAGGTGGGCTTGATCCGTTCTCAGGCGAAAGACTTAGCGTAGCTGTCGAGAGCTGCCTTCAGCTTTGCGCGCGTGTCGTCGGAAAGCTGCTTCTCGCTACGGATCGTATCGAGGAGTGCCTTGCCTTCGGAGCGGAGGTACGAGAGGAAGCCCTGCTCGAACTTGCCAACCTGGTTGACGGCGATCTTGTCGAGGTAGCCGTTGACGCCGGCGAAGATCACGGCGACCTGCTCTTCCGTCTTCAGCGGCGAGAACTGCGGCTGCTTCAGGAGTTCGGTCAGGCGTGCGCCGCGGTTCAGGAGGCGCTGCGTCGAGGCGTCCAGGTCGGAACCGAACTGGGCGAAGGCGGCCATTTCGCGATACTGGGCGAGTTCGCCCTTGATCGAGCCGGCAACCTGCTTCATCGCCTTGATCTGCGCGGCAGAACCGACGCGGGAAACCGACAGACCGACGTTAACGGCCGGACGGATGCCCTGGTAGAAGAGGTCGGTTTCAAGGAAGATCTGGCCGTCGGTGATCGAGATCACGTTGGTCGGAATGAAGGCCGAAACGTCGTTACCCTGGGTTTCGATGACCGGCAGAGCCGTCAGCGAACCGTTGCCGCGCTCGTCGGAGAGCTTTGCAGCACGCTCCAGAAGGCGGGAATGCAGGTAGAAGACGTCGCCCGGATAGGCTTCGCGGCCCGGCGGGCGGCGCAGCAGCAGCGACATCTGGCGGTATGCGACGGCCTGCTTGGAAAGGTCGTCGTAACCGATCAGGGCGTGCTGGCCGTTGTCACGGAAATATTCGCCCATGGCGCAGCCGGCGAACGGTGCGAGATACTGCATCGGAGCCGGATCGGAGGCGGTCGCAGCAACGATGATCGAGTACTGCAGCGCACCGCGCTCTTCGAGAACCTTCACGAACTGGGCAACCGTCGAGCGCTTCTGGCCGATAGCGACGTAGACGCAGAACAGCTTTTCCGACTCGGGGCCATTGTCGTGAATGGCCTTCTGGTTGAGGATCGTGTCGAGAATGATCGCGGTCTTGCCGGTCTGGCGGTCGCCGATGACCAGCTCGCGCTGGCCGCGGCCGACCGGGATGAGCGCGTCGATGGCCTTGAGGCCGGTCGACATCGGCTCATGAACCGACTTGCGCGGAATGATGCCCGGAGCCTTGACGTCGACGCGCGAACGGCGCGACGCATTGATCGGGCCCTTGCCGTCGATCGGGTTGCCGAGCGCGTCGACGACGCGGCCGAGCAGTTCCGGGCCGACCGGAACATCGACGATGGCGCCGGTCCGCTTGACGGTGTCGCCTTCCTTGATCTCGCGGTCGGAACCGAAGATGACGACGCCGACATTGTCGGCTTCGAGGTTGAGCGCCATACCACGGATGCCGCCCGGGAATTCGACCATTTCGCCGGCCTGGACGTTGTCCAGACCGTAGACGCGAGCAATGCCGTCGCCGACGGACAGAACCTGTCCGACTTCGGAAACCTCAGCCTCCTGGCCGAAGTTCTTGATCTGGTCTTTCAGAATTGCGGAAATTTCCGCGGCGCGGATATCCATCAGCCAACCTCTTTCAGTGCAAGCTTAAGGGTGGAAAGTTTGGTGCGAAGGGAGGTGTCGATCTGACGAGAACCGACCTTGACGATCAGGCCGCCGAGGATCGACGGATCGATCGTCACGACGATTGCGACGTCCTTGCCGGTTACGCCCTTCAGCGCCGACTTGAGTTCGTTTTCCTGCGCCTGGGAAAGCGCATGCGCCGAGGTGACCTCGGCAGTGATTTCACCGCGATGCTCTGCGGCGATCTGGCGGAAGGCGCGGATCATGCCGGGCATCGCAAACAGGCGACGATTGCCGGCGACGACCTTCAGGAAATTGGCCACGAGACCGGAAATGCCAGCCTTCTCGGCAACGGCGATTACGGCCTTCTGCTGGTCCTCGGCGGAAAACACCGGGCTTGCGACCAGGCGTCGCAGGTCTTCGCTCTCATCCAGCAGCGCCTGAAAACGATCAAGATCGGCACCGACCTTGTCGACCGAACCGGTCTCGAGAGACAGTTCGAAAAGCGAGGAAGCGTAACGCTCCGCTACACCGGAAATAAGCTGGGACGTGTCAGCCACGGGCACAGTTTCCCTGTATTGCCATCCAAGCGCCAGACCCTGCGGGAGAGGTGAAGCAAGAGCTTGAAATCGTTTGATTTTTTCTCAGAACCTGTAGGGCTGGCGCCCTACCCTTTCCGACTTTCGCGGTCCGTCTAGCATAGGCTGTAAGGACTCGCAACACGCCTGATAACGGAAAAAGCCGGACGCGCAAGGGCTGAGAGCGATTTTATACCGGAAGCGGAAGGATTTTCGGCCGGCTGAGGCTTCGACTTTCGAACAGACGCGTCAGATATAGCCGAAGACATAGGCGAGCGGGCCGCCGGCCAGCACAACCTGAAGTAAGGAAAACGCGATATTTCTGGGCGTGAAGCCGCGATCGAGAGCGCAGGACAGCAGCCGTCCGAGAGCGGCAAATCCGAGCGCGATCCCGAGCGTCATGTAGATCCAGTCCTGGGCGAGCATGATCGCCGCCAGACCGAAGCCGAGATGATGGGCGCCACTCGAACGGACCGCGGCATAACCTTCCGGACGGACCTCGCCAATCTGGAACGCTGCCAGGCGCAGAACGGTCGCGGGAAACAGGAAAACGAGAAGGCCGAGTGCCGCGGTTGCCGCCGCGCAGACGAAAGCCACCTGCTCGCCGAGTTCAGTGGGAAAATAGAGTTCCATCGCGGCCTCGCATCATTCGAATCGCCAGATTCTAGCGCAACCGGTAAACAAGTCGCAAAGAACCGCGGTCAAAGAAAACTCTGCGGATCGATATCGAGCTGGATCTGCACCGAGCCGCGTTGTTTCGGGCCGTTTTCCAGCATCGCCCGCAGAAACGCCTGCATGTCGGAATTGCGCCGGCCATGCACCAGCAGCCGGAAGCGATGGCGGCCGCGCACAAGCGCCAACGGTGCTTCCGCCGGACCCAGCACAGAAATGCCGGTGACTTTCGGCGCGGCGGCCCTGAGGCCCCGCGCATGGGTTTCCGCATCCGCCCGCGTATCGGCGGAGACGATCAGCGAGGCCAGCCGGCCGAAGGGCGGCAGGATCGCCTTTTCGCGCTCGGCGATCTCGCGCTCGTAGAAGGCACCTGCGTCGCCGGAGACGATCGCCTGCATCACCGGATGCTGCGGCTGGAAGGTCTGCAGCAGGCCGTGGCTCTTGAGGCCGGTTCGCCCGGCCCGGCCCGTCACCTGGCTGAGAAGCTGGAAGGTGCGCTCAGCGGCGCGCGGATCACCGTTGGACAGGCCGAGATCGGAATCGACGATGCCGACCAGCGTCATCAGCGGGAAGTTATGGCCCTTGGCGACGAGCTGGGTGCCGATGACGATATCCGCCTCTCCCTTGGCGATTGCCTCCAGTTCCAGCCGCATGCGTTTGACGCCGCCGAGCAGGTCCGACGACATGACGATGGTGCGCGCATCCGGAAAATGCTTTTCGACTTCCTCCGCGATCCGCTCGACACCGGGGCCGCAGGCGACCAGATGGTCGAACGTGCCGCATTCCGGGCAGGCTTCCGGCGTCCGCTCCGAATAACCGCACTGATGGCACTGGATCTGGCTCTTGAACCGGTGCTCCACCAGCCAGCTCGAACATTGCGGGCACTGGAACCGGTGGCCGCAGACGCGGCAGAGCGTCAGCGGCGCATAACCGCGGCGATTGAGAAAGAGCAGCGCCTGCTCCTTGCGCTCGATCGTCCTGCCAATCGCCCTGAGAAGCACCGGCGACAGGAAGCCGCCGCGCTCCGGCGGATGGCGGCGCATGTCGATCAGGTGCAGGTCCGGCAGCGCCGCATCGCCGAAACGGGTCGGCAGATGTACGGTGTTGTAGCGGCCGGCAAGCCCGTTGACCTGGCTTTCGACAGAGGGCGTCGCGGACACCAGCACGATCGGAAAATCGCCGATCCGGGCCCGCACCACCGCCATGTCGCGGGCATTGTAGAAGACCCGGTCCTCCTGCTTGTAGGCAGGGTCGTGCTCTTCGTCGACGATGATCAGGCCGAGATCCTCGAAAGGCAGGAACAGCGCCGAGCGCGCCCCCGCCACCACCTTCACCTCGCCGGTCACCACACCGCGCCAGACCTTTTCGCGCATGCGGGGGGCAAGATCTGAGTGCCATTCGCCGGGCTTGGCGCCGAACCGCTCCTGGAAACGTTCGAGGAAGCTCGAGGTCAGCGCGATTTCCGGCAGCAGGATCAGCACCTGCTTGCCGCGCCTGAGCGTTTCGGCGATCGCCTCGAAATAGACTTCCGTCTTGCCCGAACCCGTGACCCCATCGATCAGCGAGGTGGAGAACCCGCCTGCCCGGATCGATTCCAGGATTTCCACGGAGGCCTGTTTCTGCGGCCCCTCGATGCGCGGGCTCGTATAATCCGGGTCCGGCCTCGCCACGACCGGTGGCGGGGGCAGGAACACCGTCTCGAATATTCCCTGCGCTGTCAGCCCGTCAACGACGCTCACGGAAACGCCGGCGGCATGCGCCAGCCCGCTGCGGGTCCAGGGAATTTCTTCCTCGCCGGCGATATCGAGCACCCGCGCGCGCGCCGGCGTCAAACGCTCCGGCTGGCCACCGAGATATCGAAGACCTTCGACCATAGGCTCGGGATCGAGCGCGGCCGGTGCGCGGATCGCCATGCGCGCCACGAGGCCGGGCGGAGACAACGTGTAACTCGCCACCCAATCGACGAAATCGCGCATCTCCTTGGACAGCGGCGGGCAATCAAAGACCAGCGTGATCGGCCTCAGCTTCTTCGGATCGAGCTTGTCGTCGTTCTCGCCGTCCCACACGACGCCGATCAGTTGCCGCGGGCCGACCGGCACCTGTACGACCGAACCGGGCTCGACATGCACACCGTCCGGCACGGCATAACTATAGGCAACCGGCACCGGCAGCGGTACCAGCACCGGCACCACCCTTACCAATGACGGCGCTTCGAACAGCGAACCGAAGAGATCGGACGAATCTATGCCCATGGGCGGCGACCATGCCCAAACCCGGAACAAAAGTGAACCCTAAACAGGATCACTCGTCATCGTCTTCACCGTCTATGACGCCGGTCAGCCGCATGCCGTCGATCCAGGTGGCGCCTTGCCTGCGGATCACCCGCCGCGGTCGCGTGCCGCAACGCTCCTGAACGGCGGCGGCAAGCAGTTCGGAATGGGTGACGATCCAAACCTGGCTGTGGCGAGCCGCCTGCGCGATCATCTCGGCCAGCGGCGGCAGCATGTCCGGGTGCAGGCTGGCCTCCGGTTCGTTGAGCGCGATCAGCGGCGGCTGGCGATAGGACATCAGCGCCGCTGCGAGCCCTAGAAAGCGGATCTGCCCGTCGGAAAGCTCGCGCGGCTGAAACACCCGGGCAGGAAAATCCGGAAAGACGAGCCCGAATTCGGCGTGCTCGCCGGGTTCCGGAACCCGAAGCTTCGCCCCGCCGAAGGCATCGGCGATCGCCCGGTCGAGCTCCACCGTATCTCCGCGGGTATGGACCAGCGTCGCAAAGACCGCCGCCATATTGCCACCGTCCTCGTCAAGCAGCGGCGAGGTCACCGCAAGGCATGGCTGCCGCAACGGCGAATCCCGGTCGGTGCGGAACCCGTGGAAGAACCGCCAGCCATCGACCATCCGCCGAAAAGCGCCGGCTTCCGGATAATGCCCGGCATCGCCGAGAAGGGCGATCGCCGTCTCGGAGGTCATCGCCTGTTCGGGATATTGCTCCATCCGGCCGCCGGTCCCCCGCACCATGATGCCCGGCCCGGCGCGCTTCATCATCGTCACCGGCCGCGAACCGGTTTCGACGACAAGCTCCTCCTCCTTCACTTGCGGCTCGAAGGCAAAGCCCGCAGCATCGACAGGTGGCCGAAGCCCCGCCTCGACCCGGTAGCGGAACGTCACCGCCCGCTCTTCGTCAAGAACTTCGACCTCGAGCTTGATACGGAAATTCTTCTCCTGTCGACGCGTGCCCGACCAGAGCGCCGACGCCATGCCGCCCTCTGCGGCGATCTCGTAGGCGAGATTGCCGCGAACCGCCGCCTGTACCAGCTGCAGCGCCCGGTAGAGATTGGATTTTCCGACGCCATTCTCGCCGATGAACAGGTTGACGCCGGCCAGATCCATGCGGATCGAGCGCAGCGACCGGTAGTTGGCGGCAAACATCGAGCGAAGCAGCATGCCCTATTCCTAGCCGAAGAGCGGGATGAAAAGAATGCAACTCAGGCGAGATGCAGGCTATGCGTATAGCTTTCGCCGGTCAGCGGCTGAAATCCCATGGCCTGCCAGAAACGGCGGGCGTCATCGCTGCCGGCATGGACCGTCACGACCGGGGTGAAGGCGCGGGCATGTTCGAGCAGCCGCTCGGCAAGACGCCGGCCTATCCCCTTGCCCCGATATGGCTGCGACACATAAAAGCGGCGCATCCGCAGCCAGTCGGCCCGCGTCGGTTCGACCGTCATCCCGCCGACCCCGATCATCCGCCCCCGATCATGGGCACCGAGCAGGCTTTCGCCGCGCCGTTCGAACCGGTTGGTCCCGGCAGACCATTCCTCGGCAATCCGCAGGATATGATTATAACCTTCCTGCCTCGCAGCCTCGGCCAGCAGTCCGATGTCGCTGGCAAGCCGCTTGCCAAAGGGAGCAATCACAATACCCAGGCCTTCCAGGACCAGATCTTCAGTGCCTAACGCTTCGGAACCGATATCTCCGGGGCTCATGTCTTTCACGCCGCCGACGCCGTCTGCGGTTTCTCGGCGGGCTTGAACACCGCATCGCCATCGGCGGCAAGCTCGAACACGGTGTGCTGCTCCAGGGCCTTGGTCACCTCCGTCATGTCGCCTTCCAGCGCCGACGGCGGGATCATCTGCCCGACCGTGAAATCGAAATGGTCGCCCTTCTTGTTCAGAAGCTCGTAGAACACCGTCATGTCCCGCAGTTCCGTCGACCACTTGGCGAACCAGTAGAACAGGCCGGAATTGCGCGCCCGCATGTGGATCGGCAGGATCGGCAGGTTGTATTTGCGGGCGAGGCTGACGGCCGACGTTTTCCATGGCCGCTCATTCAGCCTGCCGTCCGCCCAATAGGCGATCCGTCCCGACGGGAACAGCACCATGACCTTGCCGTCCGCAATGGTCTTGTTGGTCAGCACCAGCGTCTCACGGGCCTTGAGCTTGGTCTTGTGCTCCTCCCGCCACTCGACGGGGATGATCATCTCGGCAAAACGCGGATTGACGCGCACCGCATCGCGGTTGGCGAACACCATCATGTCGGGCCGGCGCGATTTCAGGAGGTCGAAGACGGCAACCCCGTCGGCAATCCCGGTCGGATGATTGGCGACCAGAATGAACCCGCCCTTTTCGGGAATGCGCTCGGCATTGGCGACCGTCACGTCGAGCTTCAGGAGGTTGCTCATGTACTCGAAGCACTGGAAACCATTGAGCGTCGAGATGTCGTTGGCGAACCTGATCGCCCGGCCATAGCGCAGGAGCGTGTAGAGAAACGGCCGCATCACCGGCCAGAGCGGGTTCTGGACGATCCTCTGGCCGCGTTCGGCAATCAATGTGTCGACGATGTGGCCGGGTTTGCCTTGCGAGACGAGAGCGATTGTTTCCGCGAGATGTCCAAAAGTGGTCGTAGAATCACGGCGCGCCATAGAAACTCCCGCAGACAGGACCTGTCGGATATCGCAGCCCCGTATGATCGAACGATGACAACGTCTGCCAAGACTAAGGCAGGTTTAGGGATTTCGTAACGCCGTCCAGAGCAATCTGGGGCGCAACCCCTCCAAATTCAACGGGTCAGATCTTGAACGAGCTGCTGATTATCGCCGCACCCGATCTCATCGAAAAGCGTCGCGAATGGCTGGAGAGCCTGGCAAGCGAACGCCGGCTCTCGGAGAACACGCTCGATGCCTACGAGCGCGATAGCCGCCAGTTTCTGACGTTTCTGACCGCACATCTGGGCGGCCCCGCGAGGATTGCCGATATCCACACCCTGCGCCCCGCCGACCTGCGCGCCTTCCTGGCGTCCCGCCGCCGCGAGGGCTCCGGCGCCCGCTCGCTCGGCCGGCATCTCGCCGGCCTCCGTTCATTTCTTCGTTATCTCGAACGCAAGGGCCTGGTGAACGCCGCAGCCGCCGGCGCCATCCGGGCGCCGAAGCAGCCGAAGTCCTTGCCGAAACCGCTGACGGACCGGCAGGCGCTCAATCTCGTCACGACAGGTGCGCAGTTGCAGGAAGAACCGTGGATCGCCGCGCGCGACGCCGCCGTGCTGACCCTTCTCTACGGCTGCGGCCTGCGCATCTCCGAAGCGCTCGGGCTCAAGCCCCACGACCTGACGCCGGGCGCGACGACGCTGCGGATCACCGGCAAGGGCGGCAAGACCCGTCTCGTGCCGCTGCTGCAGATCGTATTCGACGCCGTTGAAGCCTACAGGAAACTCTGCCCCTACCATCTGGATGCGGAAAAACCGCTGTTCCGCGGCGCCCGCGGCGGCCCGCTGCAGCCGGCGATCGTCCAGCGGGAAATGCAGAAGCTCAGAAGCGCCTTCGGCCTGCCGGAGACGGCAACCCCGCATGCGCTGCGGCACTCCTTCGCCACCCACCTGCTCGCCGGTGGAGGCGACCTGCGCACCATCCAGGAACTGCTCGGCCATGCCAGCCTCTCGACCACCCAGGTCTATACCGGCGTCGATTCGTCCAGGCTGCTGGACGTCTACGACCGCGCCCATCCCCGCGCGTGAACCAAGTTTTAACCAGTTGCGTTAAACGCTTGTGCAGCCGCCACCGCTAACATGCCGGCGACCCTCGCAGACGGATGACATGATGACTCCCGCCCTTGCCTCTCCCACCGGCGCTTTCATGAAGCGCGCCCAAGGTTTCGTGCTGTGGCTGATCGCGGCGGCGCATGTCCTTGCACTTGCCTCCCTCCTTCTGGTCCTCGGCTCCTTGTCGCCGGCTCGGGCGGAAACGCCCGCCTGCGACGGCCGCAACCTGCTCGACGAGATGAAGGCCGCGAAATCGCCGGTCTACGATCAGATCGTCGCCGAAGGCAGAAAGGTGCCGAACGGCAAGGGCATCTTCTGGAAGATCGAGAAGGACGGGCTGACGCCCTCCTATCTGCTCGGCACGATGCACGTCTCCGATCCGCGGGTGCTGAAAATGCCGCTGGGCGCTGCCGAGGCGCGCTCGAAAGCAAAGACTATTATCATCGAATCCGACGAGGTGATCGACGAAAAGAGGGCCATGGCCAAGATGCTGGCCAAACCGGAACTGATGATGCTGACGGACGGCAGCACGATCGATTCGCTGTTGTCGAAGGATGACGTCGCGCTGCTCGAAACCGGCCTCAAGGCACGCGGGGTGCCGCTTTCGGCCGTCTCGCGGATGCGTCCATGGATGCTGATGGCGCTCGTCTCCGTGCCGGCCTGCGAGCTCGCCCGCAAGGCGCAGAACGTCGCCTTCCTCGACAGGAAGATCGCCGAACAGGCCACCGCCGAAGGCAAGCCGGTCAAGGGGCTGGAAACGCTCGAGGAACAGGCCGCGGCGCTGAACGCCATTCCGATCGATCTTCACTTGAAGTCGCTGATCGAGACCATCAAGCTCGGCAAGCGCGTCGACGACATTTTCGAGACGCTGACGGAAGTCTATCTTTCCGGCGAGATCGGCATCGCGATGCCGATGCTGAAGGCCGTGGCGCCCGACGGCACCGAGGACGAAGCCGGTTACGGCGACTTCGAGAACCTCGTGGTCAGCAAGCGCAACCACATCATGGCAGAGCGGGCAGCGCCCATCCTTGGACAGGGCGGTGCCTTCATGGCCGTCGGGGCGCTTCACCTGCCCGGCGAGGAAGGCCTTGTCGAACTCTTCCGCAAACAGGGCTTCAAGGTGACGGCGGTCAATTGACGCCGCTTGTCATCCGCTTCAGCACGTTCGTCTTCCAATAGAACTGGTGGACCAGGACGCCGCCGATATGGGCGGCGATCAATGCCCACATCAACAGTTTCAATGGGCCCGTATGCGCGAAGGCCGCGGTCTTGTTCCCGAAATACCAGGCGCCGATGCCGGCAAGAGGCATCAAGAAGAACAGCGCATAGAAGGCCCAGTGGCCAACCCTTGCCACCATCCGCAGGAACGGCGGCTCCTCCACCGGCTCCGGCGGCACGCCCTGGGCGAACCGCAGACAGAGCCGGATCACCGCGAGCACCAGCACGCTGATGCCGACATAGGCATGGATATTTGCCGCACTCACCTGCTCCGGCGTCAGCGCCTGCCCCCGGAACATCAGCCGCCCGGCAGTCTCCATGGCATCGGTGAAAAGCAGGTTGAAAAGAATGAGCGCTGCCATCAGCCAATGCGTGATACGTTGCGGCACCGAGAAGGATGAAACCATTTTCTTGACCTTTTTCAGAAGGTTAGAGTGATGGTATCCAGTCTATGCCTGTCTGGCGGACGCTCAAGCGAAACCGGCAAGCCTGTCCAAGATTTAATCCTGGAATTGACCAATCATAATTTCAGCTGACCGTAATTGCTATTCCGAAGGCCATTCGGCGCCATCGATGTTTTGGCCCCCGTAGAAAATCCGCAGAATGATGATGCTGCCATCTGCCAGACGATACGCCACGATGACCCGGCGCTCGAATACGATCGTCCTTACGCCTTCTGCCAGATCGTCCCGGCGCCGGCCGCGTTCCGACATCGTCGCCAGAGTGGCACTGAAAGCCCGGATGCGCCGGACAAAGGCGATCGCTCGCTCCGGGCTGTCATTGGCAATAAAATGGTAGATAGCCTCAAGGTCCGCATCCGCAAGCGGATGAAACAAAACCTCACGAACCATTCGGATTACTCTTCACCCGAGCTGCGTGCAGGCGCTCCAGTCGATCGAAAACTTCTTCCGCTGGTATAGCTGGCCGCGGATCTTCCAGCGCCTCCCGGATTTTCGCATCCGCCACCTGATCGAGAACATGCTCTTCCCGATCGAGCGCCCGCAGAGCCGCCCGCATAACCTCGCTGGTCGAGGCATAGGAACCCGCCTCGACGCGCGATCTGATCGCATCGACCATGTGAGACGGCAAACTGACACTGATCTTTTCGTTCATCGCAGTCACTGTGCTCCAACGAAAAAAGGGTAGGACAAAATCCTACCCTTTTCAATCTTCGCTTACGATCGTCCGATCACATATGGATCGGCTTGAAGAAGGTCCCGAGCGCCGCTTCCTTGACGGCTTCGGACATGGTCGGGTGCGCGTGGCAGGTGCGGCCGAGGTCTTCCGAGGATCCGCCGAATTCCATCAGCACGGCGATCTCGTGGATCATTTCGCCGGCGCCGAAGCCGACGATATGGCCGCCCAGAACCCGGTCGGTGTCCTTGTCGGCGAGGATCTTCACGAAACCGTCCGTCGCCAGCATCGCGCGGGCGCGGCCGTTGGCGGTGAACGGGAACTTGCCGACCTTGTAGGCGATGCCCGCCGCCTTCAGCTCTTCCTCGGTCTTGCCGACGGAGGCCACTTCCGGCTGCGTGTAGACGACGCCCGGGATGACGTCGTAATTCACATGGCCGTGCTGACCGGCGATGATTTCGGCCATCGCGACACCTTCGTCTTCCGCCTTGTGGGCGAGCATCGGGCCACGCACCACGTCGCCGATCGCATAGATGCCTTCGACATTGGTCTTGAAGTGGCCGTCGATCTCGACCCGGCCGCGGTTGTCGAGCTTGACGCCCGCTTCCTCGAGGCCGAGGCCCGCCGTATACGGCTTGCGGCCGGTGGCGATCAGCACGACATCGGCTTCGAGCGTCTGGGCTTCGCCGCCCTTGACCGGTTCGTAAGTGACCTTGGCGCCGGTGGCGGTCTTTTCGACACCGGTGACCTTGGCATCCGTGCGGATGTCCATACCCTGCTTGGCCATCATCCGCTGGAACTGCTTGGAGACTTCGCCGTCCATGCCGCCGAGCAGCTTGTCGAGATATTCAACGACGGTCACCTTGGCGCCGAGGCGCGACCAGACAGAGCCGAGTTCCATGCCGATGACGCCGCCGCCGACCACGATCAGGTGCTGCGGTACTTTCTCAAGCGCGATGCCGCCGGTGGACGAGATGATCACCTTTTCGTCGATCTCGACATTGACGCCCGGAATGCCGGCAACGTCGGAGCCGGTGGCGATGACGATGTTCTTGGCTTCAAGTTCCTGGACCTTGCCGTCGTCGCCGGTCACCGAGACCTTGCCGGCCGAGACGATCTTGCCGGTGCCGATGAAGCCGTCGATCTTGTTCTTCTTGAACAGGAAGGAGACGCCGTCGACATTCGACTTAACGGTCGCGTCCTTGTGGGCCATCATCTTTTCGAGGTTGAGCTTCGGAGCCGAGACCTCGACGCCGAGCGCATCCATGCCGTGGGCGGCGTGAGCGAACATTTCGGACGCATGCAGCAGCGCCTTGGAAGGGATGCAGCCGATGTTGAGGCAGGTCCCGCCATAGGTGGCGCGCTTTTCCACGACCGCGACCTTGAGGCCGAGCTGGGCGGCCTTCACCGCGCAGACGTAACCGCCGGGACCGCTTCCGATGACGACGACATCATAAGCCATAGTTCTTTTTCCTTCTCTTCATCTCTTCGTTTCGTCGCAATTCCGAACGCAAAACCGCTGCGGATTTTTGCTGGAATTGCTTTAGCGCCCACCGCTCACGTCGAGTATGGCGCCGGTTACATAGGAAGCCGCTGGCGACAGAAGATAGAGGACGGCATCCGCCACTTCTTCCGCCCTGCCCGGCCGTTGCATGGGAACGCTGGGCGCCATGTCGCGCGCCCGGTCCGGCAGGCCGCCGGACGCATGGATATCGGTGTCGATAATGCCCGGACGGACCGCATTGATACGCACGCCCTCGGCCGCGACTTCGCGCGCCAGGCCGATGGTCAGCGTGTCGATCGCCGCCTTCGAGGCCGCGTAATCGACATATTGGCCCGGGGAGCCGAGCTTCGCCGCCATCGAGGAGATATTGACGATCGCCCCGCCCCTGCCCCCGTGTTTCGTCGACATCCGGCGCACCGCCTCGCCGGCACACAGGATCAGATATTGACGATCGCCCCGCCCCTGCCCCCGTGTTTCGTCGACATCCGGCGCACCGCCTCGCCGGCACACAGGATCGAACCGGTAACATTCACCCGCATCATCCGCTCGATGCGTTCGGCGCTCATCTCGTCGATGCGCTGCGGCATGTCGACGATCCCGGCATTGTTGACCAGCCCGTCCAGCCGCCCGAAATGCCGATCGACCGCCTCGAACATCGAGACGATCTCGGCGGCATTGCCGACATCGGCCTGGACCGCGATCGCCTCGCCGCCGGCAGTCTTGATTTCGGCGACCACCTTGTCGGCAGCCTGCCGATTGGATGCGTAGTTCACCGCCACCCGCCAGCCGCGGCTGGCGGCCATCAGCGAGACCGCTGCGCCGATGCCGCGGCTTCCGCCGGTCACCAGAAGAACAGGGGTCTCGCTCATGCCTTGCATTCCTTGAATTGGTAGAGGTCCCAGGGCACCCGGCTGAGACCGCTCTTTCCCCATAGCGCCGAATGGCGGATCGCCGGGCCGAAACCCGGCATCAGGATCGCGTCGGGCGCCGGAGTGTCCGCGGCACCCAATATGTCGATACGGCCGGTCGCGACATCAAGGGCATAGGGCACGCCGGTCCAGAGGGTGCAGGCCCGAAGCTCCGCGCCGGTCGCATCGCCCTGCGGGCAGTTGTTCGTCACCATGCCGCCCGGCCGTTCGGACTCGTCGTCATACATCACGTTGCCGTCGAGCTTCAGCTTGCCCCCGGTGATCGTGAACAGGTGGCTGACGACAGCCGCATTCGAGCCGACCGGCTTGAACGAAAGCACGGTGCCGGCGGTGGCCTCCACGAAGACGGCCTTTTCGATCGCGCAGCGTTCGGCGGCGGCAGCAAGGCCTGGCAGCAGGCAGAATATGGGAAACCATGCTTTGAAAGATGCGGTCATGGCGTCACCGGAACAGCGCGATGGTCATGATGAGAAGTCCGATCAGGCTGACCGTCCAGACGAGAGACCGGATATAGTAAACGCCGCCCATGTAGAGGGGGATATAGACGATCCGCGCGGCCAGCCAGATCCAGCCCCCGATCAATCCGAGGCGAAACGTATCGTCGCCGGCAAAGGCGACGCCCAGCAACAGGCCCACAAAAGCCGGATAGGTTTCCCGGAAATTCCCGGAGGCGCGTGCGGCGCGTCCCGCCATCTTGCCCTTGGGTTCCAGCCCCTCGTCACGCGGCCCGGCATTCCACTGCGAACCGAGTTCCCGGGTCGAAAGCACGCCCTGCATCAGGACGTGGAAGACCAGGAGGACAACGCTCAAGGCCAGCAGCGTCATGTATGGCGTTGCAGCGGCCCCGAGCGTTTCCATAGGTTCGTTCCCGTCTTAGAGATCGAGAACCAGGCGTTCCGGATCTTCGAGGCTTTCCTTGACGCGCACGAGGAAGGTCACGGCTTCCTTGCCGTCCACCATGCGGTGGTCGTAGGAGAGCGCCAGATACATCATCGGGCGGATGACGATCTGGCCGCCGATGACGACCGGACGGTCCTGGATCTTGTGCATGCCGAGAATGCCGGACTGCGGGGCGTTGAGAATCGGCGAAGACATCAGCGAACCGTAGACGCCGCCGTTCGAGATGGTGAACGTGCCGCCCTGCATGTCGGCCATCGAAAGCGCGCCGTCACGGGCGAGCTTGCCGAGACGGCCGATATCCTTCTCGATTTCGGCGATCGACATCTGGTCGGCATTGCGCACGACCGGAACGACGAGGCCCTTGTCGGTACCGACGGCGACGCCGACATGGCAGTAGTTCTTGTAGATGATGTCGGTGCCGTCGATCTCGGCGTTGACGGCCGGCAGTTCCTTCAGCGCGTGGGTGACTGCCTTGGTGAAGAAGCCCATGAAGCCGAGCTTGACGCCGTGCTTCTTCTCGAACACGTCCTTGTAGCGGTTGCGCAGGTCCATGACCGCCTTCATGTCCACCTCGTTATAGGTGGTCAGCATGGCGGCGGTGTTCTGGGCGTCCTTGAGGCGGCGGGCGATGGTCTGGCGAAGGCGCGTCATCTTCACGCGCTCTTCGCGCGACGCGTCGTCGGCCGAGGAAACCGGGCGCGGTGCTGCCGGAGCGGCAGGCGCTGCGGCCGGAGCGGAAATGCCCTTGGCGACGGCGGCGATCACGTCGCCCTTCAGAACCTGGCCACGCTTGCCCGAACCGTCGATATCGGCGGTCGAGATGTTGTTGTCGGCAGCGATCTTAGCGGCAGCCGGAGCAGCCGGCATCGAGGTGGCGGCAGCAGAAGCGCTGGCGGCAGCGGCGACCGGCGCCGGAGCAGCCGGTTCGGCGGCCTTGGCCGGCGCGGCTTCGGCGGGCTTTGCGGCCGGAGCGGCGCCGGCAGTACCGGCAGCACCTTCGGCGATCTGGCCGAGCAGGGCGCCGAGGCCGACTGTCTCGCCGTTGGCGGCGACGATCTCGGTCAGGACGCCGGAAGCCGGAGACGGAACCTCGACGGTCACCTTGTCCGTTTCGAGCTCGAGGAGCGGCTCGTCGGCCTTGACCGTATCGCCGACCTTCTTGAACCAGGTGCCGACGGTCGCCTCGCTGACGGATTCTCCGAGGGTTGGGACGCGGATTTCAGTGGCCATTGTGTGAGTTCCTGAATGGTTGTTTTCGTTTAGACGGCGGCCGCGGCACTCGCCGCAGACGTCCGAAGAATGATGGATGGCATGGGAGACGTTTCGAAACGGAAGCCGAGAGCTGCCTTGATCACCGGATCGTTGTCGCCGAGCGCCTGGGCGGCAGCGGCATCCACCGCTTCCACCACCGCGATGCCAAAAGCCCCGCCTTCCGAGAAGACGGGACCGACGGCAATCGCGACGCCGCTCTCCGCAAGGCCCCGCCAGTAGACGGCGTGGGCCTGCATCGCCGTTATCTCGTCCGGCGTTGCGTCATGCGGAAAGCCCGGCCGAGGCGAAACGAGCTTCAGGTGAAAATAGGCCATCCGCCCTACCCCTCAGCCGCCCAGCGCGTCTTCGAGGAAGGCTTCGAGCTGTGCGAGATGCTTCGACATCTGGCCCGTTGCAGGCGAGGCCGCTGCCGGCCGGCCCGTGTAGCGGACGCGCTGATACTTGGCATCGATATGGGCCAGAACCCATTCCAGATACGGGTCGATGAACGACCATGCACCCATGTTCTTCGGCTCTTCCTGGCACCAGACCATTTCCGCGTTGCGGAAGCGGGACAGCTCGTTGATCAGGGCCTTGGCCGGGAACGGATAGAGCTGTTCGATGCGCAGCAGGTAGATGTCGTCGATGCCGCGCTTTTCGCGTTCTTCCAGAAGGTCGTAATAGACCTTGCCGGTGCAGAGCACGACGCGACGGATCTTGGCATCCTTCTGCAGCTTGATCGGACCGTCCTTGATGACCTCCGCATCGTCCCAGAGCAGGCGGTGGAAGGAGGACTCGCCGGCCAGCTCGGCCAGCGTCGAGGTCGCCCGCTTGTGGCGCAGCAGGGACTTCGGCGTCATCAGGATGAGCGGCTTGCGGAAGTCGCGCTTGGTCTGGCGGCGCAGGATGTGGAAGTAGTTCGCCGGCGTCGTGACGTTGGCGACCTGCATGTTGTCTTCGGCGCACATCTGCAGCCAGCGCTCAAGGCGAGCCGAAGAGTGTTCCGGACCCTGGCCTTCATAACCGTGCGGCAGCAGGCAGACGAGGCCGGACATGCGCAGCCATTTGCGTTCGCCCGACGAGATGAACTGGTCGAACACGACCTGCGCACCGTTGGCGAAATCGCCGAACTGGGCTTCCCACAGCGTCAGCGCGTTCGGGCGGGCCAGCGAATAACCGTATTCGAAGCCGAGAACCGCCTCTTCCGAAAGCATCGAGTTGATGACTTCGTAACGGGCCTGGGTCGGCGACAGGTTGGCGAGCGGGATGTAGCGCTCTTCAGTATCCTGATCGTAGAGGACCGAGTGACGCTGCGAGAAGGTGCCGCGTTCGCAATCCTGGCCCGACAGCCGGATCTTGGTACCCTCGACGGCGAGCGAACCGAAAGCGAATGCTTCCGCCATCGCCCAGTCGATGCCTTCGCCGGTCTCGACCATCTGGGCACGGTTTTCCATGAACCGCTTGATGGTGCGGTGCGCGTTGAAGCCTTCCGGAATGGTCGACAGCTTGCGGCCGATCTCCCGCAGTTCCTTCATCGGCACGGCGGTCTTGCCGCGGCGCTGTTCGTCGGCATTGTCGGCCGAACGCAGGCCCGACCACTGGCCGTCCAGCCAGTCGGCCTTGTTCGGCTTGTAGCTCTGGCCGGCCTCGAATTCGGTTTCAAGATGCGCGCGCCAGTCGGCCTTCATCTTCTCGAATTCGCCGTCGGTGACCAGGCCTTCGGCGATCAGGCGGTCGGCATAGATCTGCGCGACCGTCTTGTGGGCGCGGATGACCTTGTACATCTTCGGCTGCGTGAACGCCGGCTCGTCGCCTTCGTTATGGCCGAAGCGGCGGTAGCAGAACATGTCGATGACGACAGGCTTGTGGAACTTCATCCGGTATTCGGTAGCGATCTTGGCGGCATAGGTGACCGCTTCCGGATCGTCGCCGTTGACGTGGAAGATCGGCGCCTCGATCATCTTGGCGACGTCGGACGGATAGGGCGACGAACGCGAGAAGGCCGGGTTGGTGGTAAAGCCGATCTGGTTGTTGACGATGACGTGCATCGTGCCGGCGACGCGGTGGCCGCGCAGACCGGAAAGGCCGAGGATTTCGGCAACCACGCCCTGGCCCGCAAACGCGGCATCGCCGTGCAGCAGGAGCGGCAGGACCTTGGAACGTTCCTTCAGCGGAATGATGTCGCCATCCCAGGCCTTGGCAAGCATGTCCTGCTTGGCGCGGGCCTTGCCCATGACCACCGGGTTGACGATTTCCAGATGCGACGGGTTCGCGGTCAGCGACAGGTGCACCTTGTTGCCGTCGAATTCGCGGTCGGATGACGCACCGAGATGGTACTTCACGTCGCCCGAACCTTCGACTTCGTCGGGCTTGAAGGAGCCGCCCTTGAACTCGTGGAAGATGGCGCGGTGCGGCTTGCCCATGACCTGGGAGAGCACGTTCAGGCGGCCGCGATGCGGCATGCCGAGAACGACTTCTTCAAGGCCTTCCTGGCCGCCGCGCTTGATGATCTGTTCGAGCGCCGGGATCAGCGATTCACCGCCGTCGAGGCCGAAGCGCTTGGTACCCTTGAAACGGACGTCGAGGAACTGCTCGTAACCTTCCGCCTCGACCAGCTTCTGAAGGATGGCCTTCTTGCCGTTGGCGGTGAATTCCACGCCCTTGCCGGGGCCCTCGATACGCTCCTGGATCCAGGACTTCTCTTCCGGATTGGAGATATGCATGAACTCGACACCGAGCGTCGAGCAATAGGTGCGCTCGAGGATCTCGATCATCTCGCGGACGGTCGCATATTCGAGGCCGAGCACGTTGTCGATGAAGATCTTGCGGTCGTAATCGGCTTCCGTGAAGCCGTAGGCCGTCGGCGAAAGCTCGTTATAGTCTTCCACCGGAGCGGCAAGGCCGAGAGGGTCCAGCTTGGCATGCAGATGGCCGCGCATGCGATAGGCGCGGATCATCATGATGGCGCGAACCGAGTCCCGGGTCGCCTGCAGCACTTCTGCTTCGCTGACCGGCTTGCCGGTTGCGACGGCGGCGGCTTCCGCCTTCGCCTTGACCTTGGTTTCGATCGCCTTTTCGACGATCGGCCAGTTGCCGTCGAGCGCCGAGACCAGTTCGCCATTGGCCGCGATCGGCCAGTTCCTGCGCTGCCAGGAGGCTCCCTTGGCGGCCGCCTTCACATCATCCGGGTTGTCGGCGAGCGCCTTGAAGAAGGCCTGCCATTCCGGCGCGACGGATGTCGGGTCGTCTTCGTACCGGGCATGCAGCTGCTCGATATAGGCCGCGTTCTGTCCGTCGAGGAAAGAGGTGATGAGGAACTGCTCGTTGGCTTCTTGCCGTGCCATGGTTATCTGCGGGCGCCGCGCCCGCCTCCTGACGTAATCGGAACCGGAACACTTCCGGCCTCCGCATTTTCTTGGTCTTCGTCTTGATACCGAACCGCCCTTGGCGGTCACGCGTCTTCAGAAACTGAGAGACGCAAAACATGGACAGGCGAAGCAATATGGCGGTTCGCCTGTCCCAAGCTTGTCGGATCAATCGCCACCTATCTATCTAGGGGCGGCGAGTGTCCTTTATGTGGCGTCAGCCCTTGAGGACTTCAACCAAGGTCTTGCCGAGACGGGCCGGAGAAGGCGACACCTTGATACCGGCCGATTCCATCGCGGCGATCTTCGATTCCGCATCGCCCTTGCCGCCGGAAACCACGGCACCGGCGTGACCCATGGTGCGGCCCTTCGGCGCGGTACGGCCGGCGATGAAGCCTGCCATCGGCTTCTTGCGGCCCTTCTTGGCTTCGTCCTTCAGGAACTGTGCCGCGTCTTCTTCCGCCGAGCCGCCGATTTCGCCGATCATGATGATCGAGGTCGTGGCGTCGTCCGCGAGGAACATTTCCAAGACGTCGATGAACTCGGTGCCCTTGACCGGGTCGCCGCCGATACCGACAGCGGTCGTCTGGCCGAGGCCTTCGTTCGAGGTCTGGAACACGGCTTCATAGGTCAGCGTGCCCGAGCGGGAAACGATGCCGACCGACCCCTTGCGGAAGATCGAGCCCGGCATGATGCCGATCTTGCATTCTTCCGGCGTCAGGATGCCCGGGCAGTTGGGGCCGAGCAGGCGCGACTTGGAGCGGTCGAGGCGAGCCTTGACACGGACCATGTCCATGACCGGGATGCCTTCGGTGATGCAGGTGATGAACGGGACTTCGGCTTCGATCGCCTCGATGATCGCGTCCGCGGCACCTGCCGGCGGAACGTAGATCACGGTCGCGTCGGCGCCGGTGCGCTCCCTGGCTTCGGCAACCGAGGTGAAGATCGGCAGCGACGTGCCGTCGACGCCGGACGACCACGATTCGCCGCCCTTCTTGGGATGAACGCCACCCACCATCTTGGTGCCGTAGTAGGCGAGCGCCTGCTCCGTATGGAAGGTGCCGGTCTTGCCGGTCAGGCCCTGGACGATGACCTTGGTGTCTTTATTGACGAGAATAGACATTGGTTCCGGTCCTTCCAGGTTAGGCTTGGATCGCCGCGACGATCTTCTTCGCCGCGTCGTCAAGGTCGTCAGCCGCCGTGATAGCGAGACCAGATTCGTTCAGGATCTTCTTGCCGAGCTCGACATTGGTGCCTTCGAGGCGCACGACGAGCGGAACCTTCAGGCCGACTTCCTGCACCGCCGCGACAACGCCTTCGGCGATGACGTCGCAGCGCATGATGCCGCCGAAGATGTTGACGAGGATGCCCTCGACCTTCGGGTCGGCGGTGATGATCTTGAAGGCCGCAGCCACCTTCTCCTTGCCGGCGCCGCCGCCGACGTCGCAGAAGTTCGCCGGCTCCTTGCCGTAGAGCTTGATGATGTCCATCGTCGCCATCGCGAGACCGGCACCATTGACCATGCAGCCGATATTGCCGTCGAGAGCCACGTAGGCGAGGTCCCACTTGGAGGCTTCGATTTCCTTGGCGTCCTCTTCGGTCTCGTCGCGCAGCGCCTTGACGTCGTCGTGGCGGAACAGCGCATTGCCGTCGAACGACATCTTGGCGTCGAGAACGCGCAGGTGGCCGTTCTTCATGACGATCAGCGGGTTGATCTCGAGAAGGGCCATGTCCTTCTCGTTGAAGGCCTTGTAGAGCAGCGGGAAGAGCGACTTGGCATCTTCGCCGGCAGCACCGTCGAGTTCCAGGGCCTTGGAGATCGCAGCGATATCGGCAGCCGTGACGCCGGCTTCCGGATCGATGGCGATCGTATGGATCTTCTCAGGGGTATCATGGGCAACGGCTTCGATGTCCATGCCGCCTTCGGTCGAAACGACGAACGCGACGCGGCCGACGGAGCGGTCGACGAGCAGCGAGCAGTAAAGCTCGCGGGCGATGTCGGCGCCGTCTTCGATATAGAGGCGGTTGACCTGCTTGCCTGCTTCACCGGTCTGAGCGGTCACCAGCGTGTTGCCGAGCATTTCCTTGGCATGCGCCTTGGCTTCCTCGATCGAGAAGGCCAGGCGAACGCCGCCCTTGGCGTCGGGGCCGAGTTCCTTGAACTTGCCCTTGCCGCGGCCGCCCGCATGGATCTGGCTCTTGACGACATAGAGCGGGCCGGGAAGCGACTTCGCAGCAGCTTCGGCTTCTTCAGCCTTCAGGATGGCTACGCCTTCCGCAACCGGCGCACCATAGCCCTTCAGCAGAGCCTTGGCCTGATATTCATGAATGTTCATGGGTTTATCCCTGTTTCGATGACTTCGGCGCGCTGGTTACTTGAGAGCCGGTGCGATGTTGATGCAGGCTTCGCAAAGACCGGCGACGGCGCCGACCGACTTCTGGAAGGCGGCCTCTTCGTCCTTGTTGAACTCGACCTCGATGATGCGCTCGACGCCGCCGGCGCCGATGATCGTCGGAACGCCGACATACATGTCCTTGACGCCGTACTGGCCGGAGAGATGGGCGGCAGCCGGCAGAACCCGCTTCTTGTCCTTGAGGAAGGATTCGGCCATTTCGATCGCCGAGGCGGCCGGAGCGTAATACGCGGAACCGGTCTTCAGCAGGCCGACGATTTCGGCGCCGCCGTCACGGGTGCGCTGGATGATTTCTTCGAGACGTTCCTTGGTGACCCAGCCCATCTTGACGAGGTCGGTGAGCGGAACGCCGCCGACGGTCGAGTAACGGGCGAGCGGCACCATCGTGTCGCCATGACCGCCGAGAACGAAAGCGGTGACGTCCTGGACGGACACATTGAATTCTTCCGAGAGGAACAGGCGGAAGCGGGCCGAGTCGAGCACGCCGGCCATGCCGACGACCATGTTCTTCGGCAGGCCCGAGAACTTCTGGAGAGCCCAGACCATCGCGTCGAGCGGGTTGGTGATGCAGATCACGAAGGCGTTCGGGGCATATTTCTTGATGCCGGCGCCGACCTGTTCCATGACCTTGAGGTTGATGCCGAGCAGGTCGTCGCGGCTCATGCCCGGCTTGCGGGCGACGCCGGCGGTGACGATGCAGACGTCTGCGCCCTCGATGGCAGCGTAATCGCTGGCGCCGGAGAGCTTGGCGTTGAAGCCCTCTACCGGGCCGGACTGGGCGATATCAAGGCCCTTGCCCTGCGGAATGCCGTCGGCGATGTCGAAGAGGACGATGTCGCCCAGTTCCTTCAGGCTGGCGAGATGCGCCAGCGTGCCACCAATCATGCCAGAACCAATAAGTGCGATCTTCTTGCGCGCCATCGAAAAGCTTCCTTTCGAGATCCGAATCCATGGCAGACTACGGCTCGCCTACCCATGTGCCAGACCGCATAGCGCCATCCGCTCAAAATGGCAATCGATTATTTTTGGCTCAAGTTTTTCAATCGGTTAGATGATCAAATTCTTACGTAAACGTAAGAATTTCTGTCACCAAACCGTTAAAAATCAGCGTCGCTTTTCCTGATGCAGCGCGAGATAGTCGGGGCTGCGCATCTCGAAAAGACGCGAAACCGTGCGGTCGAACTCGAAACCTTCCGTGCCTTTTCGCTCGAGCAGGATGTCCTCCGGCGCCGTGGCAGCGGAGACGTAGAGCCGCACCGTGTGGTCGTAGAGTGCGTCGACAAGATTGATGAGACGCTTGGTTTCGTTGCGCTTTTCCGGGCCGAGCTGCGGAACGTGCTCGACGAAGATGGCATCGAAGCGGTCGGCGAGCGCCAGATAGTCCGAGGCCCCGAGCGGCTTGCCGCAGATGTCCTTGAAATCGAAACGCGCCGCGCGCCCTGCGGCCGAGGGCACATGAATGCTGCGGCCCTTCATCGGGATTTCGGCAGGCGCCGCCTTCTTGCCGTCGGTTACCTGATGCCAGGCGGATTCCATCGCCGCATCGGCGCGGGCATCGAGCGGCGTCACATAGACCGGCAGGCTCGCAAGCTTCTGCATGCGATAATCGTTGGGCGAGTCGAGGGTAACCACGTCCACATAACGGCTGAGCAGCGCGATGAACGGCAGGAACAGCCCGCGGTTCAGTCCGTCCCTGTAGAGATCCTCCGGCGCAACGTTCGAGGTGGCGACAAGAACGCAGCCGAGCGAAAACAGCTCCGTGAACAGCCGCGCCAAAATCATCGCGTCGGTGATGTCGGTGACCGAAAACTCGTCGAAGCAGAGAAGCTCCGCCTCGGCAAACAACGCGGCGGCGACAGGCGGCACGGGATCCGCCTGCTTGGTTTCGCCACGCTTCAGCTTCTGGCGGTGTTCGTGGATGCGGTTGTGCACGTCCGCCATGAATTCATGGAAATGCGCCCGGCGTTTTTTCTCGCTCGGCGCCTTCTTGAAGAACATGTCCATCAGCATGGTCTTGCCGCGACCGACGCTGCCATGCACGTAGAGACCGCGGATTTCGCGCGGCCGGCCGCTGCCCTTGGCGAAGAGCCAGCCGAGCGCGCTTTTCTTCTTGGCGGGTTTCGTCTCGCGAAGGCAGGTCAGAAGATGGTCGAGCTTGGCGGCGACCGCGAGCTGCGCATTGTCGGCGATCAACGCGCCCGACACGGCAAGAGCCTTCAGCTCCTCACCGACGCTCGTCGTGTATTCGGGGATGGGTTCCAACCGGACGCCCTCGAGACTGTGGGGGACCGCTTAGCGGCTGAGGCTGACCTGCTGGCCGGAGTTCATCGTGCCGTCGAAGCGGTTCTCGGCGCTCTTGTAGACGCGGCCGATCACGTCGCCGGCGCGGTTCTTGAACTGCACCATCTTGCCCGACACTTCCCAGGAGCCCATGGCGGTGAGTTCGCCGGCACAGCCGCGGGTACCACCGCGCGAGCCGCCGCCGAGATTGGTGAGCGTCAGGAACATGTCGCAGGACGAGCCGCCATTCGACACACGCCAGTTGCCGACCATGGCTTCCTTCTTGACATCGAGCGCGCTCGCAGGCGGCGCGGCCGAATTGGCCGATGCCATGGCGGGATTTGCGCCGGGCGCGCTCGGAAACTGGGAAGCACCTGCGGTACCGGGAGGCGGCGGCAGCTGGCCGCCCTGAACGGACGGCACGGGCTGTGCCTGGAGCGGCGCGGGCTGGGAAGGCTGGGAGGGCAGATCGCTGTAAGGGCTATAGGAAGTCCGCTGGCAACCGGCCAGCACCACGGCAAGAACAAGTCC
>Ga0209051_1000872_pt1 | contig 30483 bp, 31 predicted proteins | sample AraplaCvi_mMS_r2_2_FD_184286 | JGI IMG/M metagenome (GOLD analysis project Ga0209051, IMG submission 184286) | Arabidopsis root microbial communities from North Carolina, USA - plate scrape MF_Cvi_mMS_r2 (SPAdes) (version 2) | ecosystem: Host-associated > Plants > Roots > Endosphere | place...
ACACCGGCACGCGAGTGACCGAAGTTTCTCAAGAGGCTGAACTGCGATATGTTCGCAGCCGCACCGCGACACTCGGAGGGCACGTGAAGAAGATCATCGGGCTGGGAGCCGTCGGGCTCGTCGTTCCGGCCGCCATCGCTTCTACGGCCATCGCGTCGGTCGCCCTGTTCGGACCGGCCGTCGCCGGTGCCGCCCCGGCCACCGGCGCCTCGGCTAACGTCGTCGGCGAGCCGTACTACAAGGCCGTCGGCATCCTGAAGAGCCAGGGGTTGCGGGCGTCCTTCGGCGGTTCCTTTGGCAGCGATCTTCCGCAGTCGCAGTGCATCGTCAGCCAGCAGAAGGCGCTGAAGAGCCGGATGATCCTGATGCTGGATTGCACCACCGCGGCAGCCAAGGACGCGGCGGGCGACGTGGCGGCTCCGGCCGCCCCGGCCCCCGGCACAACCTTCTCGGGCGGCGGCCAGGGCACCTACGGAGGACCCATCGGGGTTCCCGTCCCCGTCGGCTGACGCGTCGACGACCCGGTACCCGCGTTCCCAGGTAACGGCCCGAGCCGCGTAGACTCCCGTTTCGTCCGATGACGACGAAGGGGCCGCAATGCTTCGACCACGACGCTTCCACACGGTGATCGACCCCGGGCCGGTCCAGATCCAGGCCCGACGGGTCCACTTCGGCGTCGACGACGTCCCGCTGCACTGGATACCCGACCACCCGGTCGCCTCCAACATGATCAGCCTGCTCAACGTGATCCTGCCCGCCGCGGAACGCTGGTTCGTCGCCGCCTACGACGAGGCGCTGCCCCTGGTGAAGGATCCGAAGCTGGCCGAGGACATGCGCGGGTTCATCGGCCAGGAGGCCACGCACGCCGACGTCCACGACAAGGTGCTCCGCGAGTACATGGTTGGCCACGGGGTCGACGTCAAGCCCATCCTCGACCAGATCGAATACGTCTTCGACAAGGTGCTGGCCCCGGATCCCTCGATCACCGACCCCAAGCGCAAGCTCAACCATCTGTGCGACCGACTGTGGTTGATCGCCGCGATCGAGCACTACACCGCCGTGCTCGGCGACTTCTCCCTCAATTGCACCTGGGACGACCACGGCGCCGACCCGACCATGGTCGACCTGTTCCGCTGGCACGGCAGCGAGGAGGTCGAACACCGCATGGTGGCCCACGACGTCGCGCACTACTTCCACGACAGCTACCTCGACCGCATCCGCGCCATGGCCATTGCCGGCATCCTGATGGCCACGTTCTTCCAGCGCGGTGCCTGGTACCTGTCCAAGAACGACCCGACCGTCGACCTGGGCTGGTTTCGTATGCAGCGCCTGCGGATGCGCGACTCCAAGCTCGGCCTGTTGCCCAAGTATCGAAGATTGTTCGGCTCCAACACCTTCGCGTACTTCCGGCCGGGCTTCTCGCCGGACGACATGGGGTCGACGGCCCAGGCCGTCGCATACCTGGCCACCTCCCCCGCGGCCCGGGCCGCCCACCTCTGATGTTCGCGCGCTTCCGGGAGGTGCCGCCGAGCACCTCCGGGCGGTCACGCCATGATCTGCCGCTGAGCCTGGCGGCCTCCGTCCTCACCGGGTTCTTCAATCTGTCTGCGGCCGTTCGTAATCCGGCGCCGTTGCCGGACGTCGACCGGGACTTCCCCCTCGTCGTGGCCGACCGCCGGGTCGTCGCCCATGACCAGGACGTGATCGCGTTGACGCTCACCGCCCCCGGTGGCGGCGACCTGCCGCGCTGGCATCCCGGCGCGCACGTCGACGTCCACCTGCCCAGCGGCCGGGTTCGGCAGTACTCGCTCTGCGGCGATCCCGGCGTCACCGATTCCTACCGAATCGCGGTGCGCCGCATACCGACTGGCGGTGGCGGGTCGGTCGAGGTGCACGACGAGCTGACCGTCGGCGCGACGATCACCACCAGCGGGCCGCGGAATGCGTTCCCGTTGACGGTGCCGGGCTACGGCTCACCGGCGCAACGGTTTCGGTTCATCGCCGGCGGCATCGGGATCACCCCCATCCTCCCGATGCTCGCTCAGGCGGAGAGCCTCGGCGTGGAGTGGTCGATGGTCTACACCGGCCGTCGCCTCGACACCCTGCCGTTCCTCGAGGAGTTGGCCCGCTTCGGTGACCGCATTCAGATCCGCACCGACGACGAGGCCGGCCTGCCGACGCCCGCCGACCTCCTCGGACAGTGCCCGGCCGGCACCACGGTGTACGCGTGCGGCCCCGCCCCGGTGCTGACCGGCCTGCGGTCCGCGTTGGCGGGACGCGACGACGTCGAACTGCACTTCGAGCGCTTCGCCGCTCCCCCGGTCGTCGACGGCACCGAGTTCTCCGTGTCGGTGTCCTCGACCGGCGCCGCGATCCGGGTCGGAGCGGACGAGACGCTGCTGACGGCGCTCAAGCGGGAGGGCGTGCACGCGCCCTATTCCTGTCAGCAGGGTTTCTGCGGAACCTGCCGTGTGCGGGTGCTCGGCGGCGACGTCGACCACCGGGACACGCTGCTCACCGCCCCGGAGCGGGACGCCGGAATGATGCTGGTGTGCGTGTCGCGGGCTGCCGGTGACGCGGTGCTGACCCTGGACCTGTAGGGGTTCAGGCGTCCTCGAGGTGGGCGACCAGATGGTCCAGCAGAGGACGCTGGCCCTTGAGGAGCTTCACGTGAGCCTCGGCGACGGGAAACCACGCGACGCGGTCCATCTCGGGGAACTCCTTGATGGTGCCGGACCCCTTGGGCCATTCCAGCTCGAAGGTGTTGCTGACACTGTCGGTGACGTCGAGGTCGGCCTCGACGGCGAACGCGGTGACGATCTTGCCGCCGGACTGCTTGACCGGCGGGAGCGCCACCCGCGGCCCGTCGGGCACGGGAAGGCCGATCTCCTCCACGAACTCGCGCTGCGCGGCAACCCACGGTTCCTCGTCGTCGGTGTACTCGCCCTTGGGAATCGACCACGCGGCGTCGTCCTTGCGCGCCCAGAACGGGCCGCCCGGATGGCCGATCAGCACTTCGTAGCCGTCGGCGCCGCGTCGGTACAGCAGAAGGCCCGCACTCATCCGTGGCATCGGGCTACCACTCCTTGAGCACGCGGAGCTTGCCGGCCTTCACCATGGCGTCACGCCGAAGTCGTTTGAGCTCCTGGTGAAAGTCACTGTCGCCCTGCAGGTTCAGCGGCAGGACGAGGCTGGCGATCAGTTCCTCCTCGAATACCCACGGCTCCGGGCGCACCACCCACGACACCAGGGTGTTGTCCGACATCCACTGGTTGAGGACGGCCTCACCGCCGGCCAGGGTGATCTGCTTGCCGGAGCCGACGCGACGCAGTTCGAGGCCCAGCTCTCGGGCGAGGAGCACCCCGAGGGACTTGCGCAGCGACGAGCCGTCGGCGTTGCCGCGGGCGCCGCCGAAGTGGTAGCGGATGCGCTTGTGCAGATCCTGGCTGACCGGGCGCTTGCCGCTCGCGGGCGGGGGCGTCGGGCTGATGCCGACGTGCAGCAGGGTCAGGCCGTCGCGCACTTCGCAGCCCTCTGCGTCGACCGTGGCGGGCACCGTGCGAAACCACCACCCGTAGGCACCGGGGGCACTCGGGACGGGGCTGGGCTCGGCGAACACCTGCTCGCGTGTAAATCGCTGTGCGTCAAGAAAACCCGCGACGGTGTCCGGGCGTGGTGCGTCAGGCATACCTCAGCCTTTCACACCGGCCGCCGCACCGACCCCGGCCCGCCGCTAGAGTGCCCTCGTGGCGAACGAGTCATATCTTCGATACGTCGCCCTTGGCGACAGTCAGACCGAGGGTCTCTGGGACGGCGACGACGAGACCGGCGTGGCGGGTTTCGCCGATCGGTTGGCGATCCGGCTCGAGGAGCTGCACCCCGGGGTGCTGTACGCGAACCTGGCCGTCCGCGGGCGGCGCATCCGCGACGTGCTCGACGACCAGTTGCCCGCGGCCGTCACGATGGCGCCGGACCTCATCACCAGTTGCATCGGGATGAACGACGTCACCCGACCTGGCAAGTCGTTCGCCACGGCGCTCGCGGACGTGGACCTGCTGCACGACCGGCTTGCCGAGACCGGTGCCACGGTCGTGACCACGACGTTTCCCGACCTGGAGCGGATCTTGCCGGTCGGACGCTTCCTCGGGGCGCGCGTGCGGGAGATGAACGCGGTCGTCCGGGCGGCGGCGGCACGGCACGGCTTCCGGTTGGTCGACCTCTACGACGCGGAGTCGATGGCCGATCCGGACTTCTGGAGCGCCGACCGCGTGCACGGCTCACCGGCCGGACACGCGCTGTTCGCCGCGGCGGCCGCGGAGGCGCTGAATTTGCCTGGCAGCAACCATGATTGGGCCGTCTCCAAGACCGAGGCCGTCCGGCCGAGCTTCCAGTCGCGGATGTACTCACAGGCGCTGTGGACCCAGAACCTGCTGATGCCGTTCATGTGGCGGCACCTGTGGGGGCTGTCCGGCGGCACCGGGCGCGTCGCGAAACGCCCTCGGCTGACGCCCGTGGCCCTAGTTGCCGAAGCCGCCGAGGCCACCGAGTAGGCCGAGGGGAATCGGCGACTCGCCGTTGGCCAGGGAGGCCATCGCACCGGGGCAGAATGCGGAGATTGCCAGTCCGGTGAACATCGTGGCCGGTCCCAGCGACATGCCACCGGCGTCGGCGACGCGCGAGGCGGTGTCGGCCATGTCCTGGCCGGGCTGCGACAGCATCGGGCACACGGAGCGACCGAGGTCCGCGGCCTGGGCGGGGTCGACGCTGCCGATGCCCGCGTTGCCCAGTGAGTCGATGAAGTCGGTGGTCGTGTCCGCGGAGGCGGGGGCGGCCGCCACGAGCGCGGCACAGATGGCCCCGCCGGTCACCAACGCGATCTTGGCGGTCTTTCGAATCTGGTGCACGGTCGAAGGGTACGGCGGATTGCGCTGATCGGCCCAATCAGACGCCGGTCCACACCTCGTCGATCTGGCCGCCGATGTCGATGACCTTTGCCTTTGCCGACTCCGGGCTGTCGATCTCGCCGGCCACGTGCTGGGCGACGAAGCGTTTGATCTCGGCGTCGACGCCACCGACGATGCGCACCAGCTCCGCGCGCAACGTCGTCGACGTGATGTGGATGGAGATGTCCGACGGCCGGGGCTTGCCGACGTCGAGCACCAGCGCCAGCGGGTGGGCGGCGATGGCGGTGGCGTGCAGGGCGATCTCGCCGAAGACCTTGAAGCGCGGCTTGTCGATGCGCAGGTCGATGGTCAGCTCGATCTCCAGCGGTATCTGGATGTCGAAGGTCAGTTGCTCGCCTTGATGACGCGTGACCGCCGGGTCCTGGACCCTGACCTTGGCGGTGACCTTGGCGAACTTGCCCGGCCCCTGGGCCATCGGCCCCATGGTGAACTCGTCGCCGGCGATCTGACCGATCGCCGCGGCGACGCGCTCCTCGGTGACGGCTATCTCGAAGAACCGGCGGCCGAATTCCTCGTACGTCATGGAGTCGTAGTCAGACATGGTCCGAATACCTTGTCACGTCCACTGGTCGTCGGCGAACACCCGCACCGCACGGATGCGCGTCGGTCGGGTCTCGAGGTCGGCGAACAGCACCAGCTGCCGCCCGTCGCGACGGAGGCGGGCGACGGCGACGCTCCCGGCGCGGACCATGCCGTCCCAGCGGGCCCCGCGGAGCAGGCCAACCAGTTCGGAGGTCCCGATGCGACCGTCGTCGCCCCTGGTGAGCCGGGCGGCGTCACCGAGACGTCGCCGCACCGCCACCTGATCCCCGGCACACGCGTCGTCGAGTAGCCTGCCAAGGTGCGACTTTCCCCGGCTGGCCGCGCCGCGGAAGCCGGCCAGGAATCCCCACGTCCCCGCCAGCCGCTGGTTGCGCAGCAGGGCTCGGCACAGCCGCAGCCCGGCGGGCACGGCGCCGGCGCCGGTGCGGGCGAACTGCCACACCATGGCGGGCAGCTCCCAGAAGGCCTGCAGCCGAACGATCTCGAGCGAGTCGTCGAGGTCGTAGCGCAAGTAGGCGGGAATGCGCATCGTCACCGACGGGCTCATCCGAACCTGGAGGATCACGTCCCGGACGACGGTGTGGCCGGACACGACGTCGGCGCCGCGGTGGAACGTGATGTCCCGCGGGCCGATGAACGTGTCGTAGAACCGCTCGATCTGCGCACGCCCGACGTGGGGCCGTGACCCCACGGGATCCTCTACGCGACCGTCGGCGCCGAAGAGCCCGATCCACCCGTCTCGGTCGTGGGCACCCGCAGCCTCGGGCGAGCGGTCGACGGCGGCGAGCATCTCGGCGATCGGTGGGACCATGCCTTTCACTTACCACCTCGACGTCGGCCGAGTGGAGGTCGTGGCGAACTTCGCCTCGGACCTGCACACTGGTGACAGCGCCACGGAGTTCGAGTCGGCGCGGATGAGGAGTCCGTCATGAGCCAGAATCCGTTCGGAATCGACCCCGAGGATCTCGACCGCGTCATGCGGGAGGCCGGTGACGGCCTGCGCGACGCGCTGGGTCGCATGGGCCGCCAGGCGGGCTGGGCGACGCTGCTCGACGAGTTCACCAAGGGCACCCGCCCGAAGGCCGAACCCGAGACCACGGGTGAGACGGGTGACGGCGTGTGGTCCATCTACACGGTCGACGAGGGCGGTGGCGCCCACATCGAAGAGGTGTATCCGACCGAGCTGGACGCCTTGCGCGCCAACAAGAACAACACCGATCCGGGCCGCAAGGTCCGTTTCCTGCCGTACGGCATCGCGGTCAGCGTGCTCGACGCCGGTGGGTCCGAGCTCGACGGCTAGCAGGGCTCGCCCGAAAGCACGCACCTCCTCGGCGGGACCGGCTACGCTTTGCCCGCAACGTCGTCCGCCGTGTTTTCAGGAGGCTCCCCCATCATGATTCGTGAACTGACGATCGCCGCGGCGATCGCCGGAGCCACCGTCGCATTGGCACCGTCGGCTGCGGCCGACCCGGGTCCGATGTACCCGGACGACCCCAGCCACTACGACACGTCGGCCACCGACGTACCCGGCATGAACTACCAGGCGTCCCTGGGTGCGCCGTGCGACAACTACCAGTTGTTCACCTTCGGGCGTAGCCGCGGTGGTTCGACGGTGGTCTGCCACTGGATTCCGAATCAGTGGCCACCGGTCTACACGGGCTTCTGGGTGTCGTCCTATCCACTGAAGGGCGTTCAGCAGATCGGGGCGCCGTGCGACGGACCCAAGGGCGCGGCGCAGGCCCCGGACGGACGTCCGATGGTGTGCCTCGGCGACCAGGGCTGGCAGCCGGGCACGCTGACCGGGGCCGGCTTCTTCCCCGGCTGATCGGCCGAACCGTGACCATACGGATCACACGCACCTGTATGGTCGGATCTCATGGATAGTGGGACTAAGTTCAACCTCTCCGACGTCTTCGGCACGGTCGTCGAGGCGATCCCCGATCAGACGTTCCTGGTCTGGCGCGGCCGACGGCTGTCCTACGCCGAGGTGAACCGTCGGGTCGACGGCCTCGCCAACTACCTGACGTCGGTGGGACTCGGCTGCCACACCGAGCGAAGCGGGCTCGCCGGCCACGAGTCCGGCCAGGATCACCTCGGCATCTACCTGCGCAACGGCAACGAGTACCTCGAAGCGATGATCGGCGCCTTCCGGTCCCGCGTCGCCCCGTTCAACGTCAGCTACCGCTACGTCGAGGACGAACTGCTGTACCTGCTCACCGACTCCGGGGCACAGGCACTGATCTACCCCTCGGAATTCGCACCGCGGGTCGCCGCCATCCGCGACCGTCTCCCCCGCCTCCGGGTGCTGATTCAGGTGGCCGACCACTCCGGGCACGCACTGTTGCCGGGCGCCGTGGACTACGAGACCATCCTGGCCACACCCGCATCGGCCGAGGGGCTGCCCACGCCCTCGGGCGACGACCTCTACGTCCTCTACACCGGCGGCACCACCGGCATGCCCAAGGGCGTGCTGTGGCGCCAGCACGACATCTTCCTGTCGTCGATGGGTGGGCGGCCGTGGGGCAGCGACCAGCCGCTCGCCTCACACGACGAACTGGCCGAGAAGGCCAAGGCGTCCGCGGGCGCGGTGTCGATGATGATGATTCCGCCGTTCATGCACGGCGCCGCCCAGTGGGCGGCCTTCAACGCGGTCACCATGGGCGGCCGGATCGTCATCCCCGACGACGTCGAGCGGATGCGGCCTGCCGAGGTACTGCGCCTGGCCGCCGAGGAAAAGGTGCTGAGCATGCCGGTGGTCGGCGACGCGATCGCCCGCCCGTTGCTCGACGAGATCGAGGCCGGCGACTACGACCTGTCGGGCCTGTTCACCATCACCAACGGTGGCGCCCCGCTGTCCCCCACGGTCCGCGAACGCCTGCTGGCCGCGCTGCCCCACCTGATGCTGCTGGACGCGGTCGGCGCCTCGGAGTCGGGTGCGCAGATGAGCACCTCGACGACGGCCGGCGCAGAGGTCCAGGCGGCGACGTTCACCCCGCAGTACGACACGGCGGTCGTCTCGGCCGAGCTGGACCGCGTGCTCGAGCCGGGCGAGGGTCAGGGCTGGCTGGCGCGCCGAGACCTGATTCCGCTGGGATATCTGGGCGACGCGGCCAAGACCGCCAAGACGTTCCCGACGATCGGCGGGGTGCGGTGGTCGGTGCCGGGCGACCGGGCGAACGTGTTGCCCGACGGGCGAATTCAGCTGCTGGGCCGGGATTCGGTGACCATCAACTCCGGCGGGGAGAAGATCTTCGTCGAGGAGGTCGAACGGGCCATCGCCGCGCACCCCAGCGTCTACGACGTGGTCGTGGTCGGGCGGCCGTCGGAGCGATGGGGCAGCGAGGTGATCGCGGTGGTGCAATTCGCCGACGGCGCCGACGCGACCGACGAGGAACTCGTCGAGGTATGCCGAACCGCGATCGCGCGCTACAAGATCCCCAAGGCATTCGTCCGGGTGCCGAAGGTCGTGCGGTCACCCGCGGGCAAGGCGGACTACCGGTGGGCCAAGGAGATCGCTACTTCTTCAGCGTGAACTGACACAAGTCGGTGTAACCCTTGTGGAAGAAGTTGGCGCAGCCGGTGAGGTACTTCATGTAGCGCTCGTACATCTCCTCGCCTTGCAGCGCGACGGCTTCGTCGTGCTTGGACTCCAGCGTGGCCGACCAGATGTCGAGGGTCTTGGCATAGTGCTCCCCGAGGCGGTGGATGCGCTCGATCGTGAAGCCGGACTCGGTGCTGAACTTCTCGACCTCGGGGACGATCGGGATCTGACCGCCGGGGAAGATCTCGTCGGCGATGAACTTGGTGAACTTGAGCAGCGTCATGGTCACCGGGAGGTTCTTGGCCACCCGCTCCTCGGGGCTGCACCGCGTGATGGTGTGCAGCAGCATCACGCCGTCGTCGGGCAGCGCACTGTAGGCCATGTCGAAGAAGCGACCGTAGCGGTCGAAGCCGAAGTGCTCGAACGCTCCGATGGAGACGATGCGGTCGACCTTGCCGTCGAATTCCTCCCAGCCGCGCAGCTCGACGCGGCGGCTGCGGTCGGTGTCGATGCCGGCCAGGACGTTCTCGACGTGGGCGGCCTGGTTGCGGCTCAGGGTCAGCCCGATGACGTTGACGTCGTACTTCTCGATGGCACGCTTGATGGTGGCGCCCCAGCCGCAGCCGATGTCGAGCAGGGTCATGCCTGGTTCGAGGCCCAGCTTGCCCAGCGACAGGTCGATCTTCGCCAGCTGCGCCTCGTGCAGCGTCATGTCGTCGCGCTCGAAGTAGGCGCAGCTGTAGGTCTGCGTCTCGTCGAGGAACAGCCGAAAGAACTCGTCAGACAGGTCGTAGTGCGCCTGGATGTCCTCGAAGGCCGGTGTCATGTCCGACCTGATGCGCTTGTTAGCCACCGGTGCCTCCTCGTCGTGCCCCGCAGCAAGGCTACGCGGGTTAACTGCGTGTTCTCGAACCACGATGCCCAGCCGGGAGGGACGGGAAACATCTTCCCGCCGCCGAGTGTGCCGACGACCCCGTGGCGCAAACCCGCATGCGACGAGCGACCGGCCGGTAAGTTGGCGCCGTAGCGGTCCGGAGGTCGGCGGCGACGTCGTGGCGACGATTGGGCCGTCAGATCGCGAAGACATTGGGAGACAGATGGTTCCGAGCACGTACTCGCATCCGCGGGCGTTGGCCGGCCGCTCGGTGATCGTGACCGGTGCCGCCCGAGGGGTGGGCAAGGGCATCGCGGGCGCCCTCCTCGAGCGTGGCGCCTCGGTGCTGCTGGTCGACCGCGAGCCGGACCTGTTGGCCCGGACGGTGGGCGAATTCGCCAGGGAGGGTTGGTCATCGGAGTTCTTGGTGGCCGATTTGCGCGATCCCGTCAGCCCCGGGGCGATCGTCGACGCCGCAGTCACACGGTTGGGCGGAATCGACGCGTTGGTCAACAACGCGATCGCGACCAACGAACCAAAGGCGTTGGCAGACATCACCACCGATGACTACGACCTGGTGTTCGACGTGGGTCCGCGGGCGACTTTCTTCCTGATGCAGGCGGCGTACCCGGTGATGAAGGCGGCTGGTGCCGGCGTCATCGTCAACCTCGGATCGGCCTCCGGCACGGGCGGGCAGTCCCAGTTCGCGGCCTACGCCGGCGCCAAGGAGGCCATTCGCGGGATGTCCAAGGCCGCGGCCCTGGAATGGGGGCGCGACGACATCAGGGTCAACGTCATCTGCCCGTTCGCCGACTCCCCCGGCGTGCAGTTCTGGCAGGAGATCGCGCCCAAGGACTACGACCGCGCGGTACGGCAGGTGCCACTGAAGCGGGTGGGCCGGATTCACGAGGACATCGGGGCCGTCGTGGCGTTTCTGGTGGGTGACGACGGCGGCTACATCACGGGTCAAACCATCATGGTCGACGGCGGAACGGGCGTGTTCCGCTGACGGCGCGGCGCGCTCACACCAATCTGCCAGCAACCGAACGACATCGACCGCTTTACCGATAAAGTAGCGTTGTCGCCTCACCGCGACGACGGTCGTACACGACGTGCGCCGTCATACCGCCGCACCAGCCACCGCGTGACTCCGAATTTGCGCTTTGACATGGTGTTTCGTACAGTCGACGACGCACCGAAGCGAATTCGATTCCTGCACAATCAGGCACGCGAGATCGGCTCTCCCGCAACGACATTTGAGAGCTGAACCCACTCGACGACGAGAAGTGATGGCTGCCACAGATTTTGGTGGTGCTGAAAATCCGTTGCTACCGTCCGACGTCATGATCGATGCCATTGCGACCACAGCCTTGATTTCTCTGGTCAACCAGGTTTCGGGGACGCCGTACCGTACGGGCGGTGACTCTCCGTCCGGTACGGATTGCTCGGGACTCGCGTCGTGGGTGGCCAATGCCGCCACCGGCCGCCCGATCTACGGTGACCGCTTCCACACGGGCAACGAGGAGCAGGCCCTGCTGGCGCGCGGTTTCGTGTACGGCACGCAGCCGGGTGCGCTCAACATCGGCTGGAACTCCGGACACACCGCGGTCACCCTGCCCGACGGCACGCCGGTCTCCTCCGGCGAGAGCGGCGGTGGCGTGCGAATCGGTGGCGGTGGGGCGTTCCAACCCCAGTTCACCCGGCACATGTACCTCCCGGTCGCGCAGGATCAGCCGGTCCAGGATCCGCTGGCCCCGCCGCCTCCGCCCGATCCGTTCGCGCCGCCGCCTCCGCCGGCACCCGGGCCCGCCGACATCCCCGCGGTGGACGGCGTGGCCAACGAACTGCCGCCCCCACCCCCCGGCCCAGAGCTGCCGCCGCCGGCCCCAGACCTCCCGCCAGCGCCTGACGCGGGACCCACGGCTATCTAGGCCGTCCAGCACTACCGGTACGCTCGCACCCGTGGGCAAACCCTCGACCACCGACGCCAGTGGTCTCCGCGAGCGCAAGAAGGCGCGTACCCGCCGGATGATGATCGATGCCGCGGTCGACCTGTGCCTGGCGCAGGGCTACGCCGACACCACCATCGAGCAGATCGCCGACGCGGTCGAAGTGTCGCCGCGCACGTTCAGCCGCTACTTCGCGTCGAAGGAGGCCGTCTTCATCGCGGTGATCGACGACCTCGCCGAGGAGATCACCTCGGAGCTACGGAGCCTGCCGTCGGGTCTGGGTCCGATGGAGTCGTTGCGGGCCGCTCACGTCACCGTGCTGACCCGGGTGGCCGAGCGGCGCCCCGTCGCCGGACTGACCGCGGAGCGCATCGTGTTGATCCTGCAGATCGTCTCATCGTGCGACGTCCTGCGCCACGCGGCGATGGAGTACCGGAGCCCCGCCGCCATGGCGGTCCTGGCCGATCACATGGGCGTCGAACCCGACGACAAGCGACTGGAACTGGCGGTTGCGCTCTTCTCGACCACGATCGTCAGTGCATGCACGGACGTGGCCGCCAGCGATCCCGACGTTGCGCTGGGCCCGGCATTCGTCACCGAACGACTCGAGCGTGCCCTGAGCGACCTGGCTCAGTTCACCGCCGAGCTTCGATTGCCGTGAGTGCGGACTACTTGCGCCGCGCGGCGTAACCGGCGAGCGCGATGCCGATGACCGCGACGATCGGACCGATCACCGACCAGGTGGTGGTGTTCGACATCGGGCTGCCCCCGACCACGCCGAAGCCCTGAAGGGCCCACAGGACGCCGAAGCAGGCGAGGACCACACCGAGGCCGAGCAGGGCTATGCGCATGAGGCCGAGAGTAGTCGGTGAGGTCGACGCACGTAGTTTGGTGCGTGCCGTCGGTCCCCGTGATCGCCGGTGACGGGCCCGTCAATTCACGGACTTGGCGGACCGCCGGTGCCTATGCTGCGCGCATGCCCGACTACGCGCCGTCCCCACCACCGACGATCGACGGCATCCCGTCGTTGGACGGCCCGCTGCCCACGGACGCAGAACTTGCAGGCCGGCCCTACGCCCTGCCCATCGACGTCCTCGCCGAGTCGCTCGGTCCGATCTTCTACGCGGACTGGGGCGGTACCCGGAAGCTGTACGCCTGCTCGGTCGAACTGGTCGAGGAACTGTGCGACGAAACCAGGTTCGCCAAGAACCTCACCGCCTCACTTGCGCGCGTCCGGCCGCTCGCTGGGGACGGATTGTTCACCGCCTTCCACGGCGAGCCCAATTGGCAACGGGCGCACGACGTCCTGCTGCCCGGCTTCAGCTACTCGGGCCTGCGGAACTATCACGACGCGATGCTCGACATCAACTGCCAGCTGATCTCCCGGTGGGACGCGCAGGTGGGCGTCGACCCGGTAAACGTCTCCGACGACCTGCAGAAATTGGCCATGGACACCGTCGGCCTCGCGGGCTTCGGGGCGCGGTTCGAGTCCTACGACTACGACGGCCTCGCCCCCATTCCGCAGAGTTTCACCAGCGCACTCGCCGAGGTCTTCACCCACGGTGAGACACCGGCGTTCGAGGCCGAGCGCAACACCCTGCACGCCTACTTCGACGAGCTGATCGCCGGGCACACCGAGGGCGGCGCCGGTGATCTGCTCTACGTCATGCTCGGCGCGGACGGGGCGCCGGCGCTCGACGAGGCCAACATCCGCAACCAGATCATGACGTTCCTGATCGCCGGGCAGCTCACCACCTCGGAACTCATGCCCAACACGGTCTACAACCTCCTGCACCATCCCGGCGCCCTGGCCCGGGTGCGCGCCGAGGTCGACGCCGTCTTCGGACCCGACGACGACTACCTGCCCACCTATGACGACATCGGCAAGCTCGGCTACCTGCGTCAGGTGATCAGCGAGACGCTGCGGTTGTCCCCGCCGGTGCTCAACTTCGACCGAATGGCACTGGCGGACACCGTCATCGGTGGTCGATACCCGATCAAGGGCGGTGAGGCCGTCACGGTTCTGACCGGTGCCCTGCACCGTCAACCGCAGTGGGGTGACAACCCCGAACTGTTCGACCCGTCACGATTCGACGCCGCCGTCGCCGAAACCCGTTCCAGCGCAGCGTTCAAGCCGTTCGGCACCGGTGAGCGGTCGTGCATCGGACGTCAGTTCGCCCTGCACGAGGCGGCGATGCTGATCGCCAGGATCGTGCACCGCTACCGGCTGGTCGACTCGCAGCACTACGTCTTGCGGTGGGAGGGCCTCAGCCGCCGACCGGTCGGCTTCCACGTCGACCTGGTGCGGCGCACGTCCGCCGAGCGAGAGGTGACACCCGCGACGACCACCATCACCTCACCGACGGCCACGGCCGTGTTCCCGGTGAAGGCCGGGACCACGCTGGCCGTGCTGCACGGCTCGAATCTCGGCACCTGCCGTGCGCTGGCCAAGCAACTCGCCGAGGAGGGCACCGACGTCGGTTGCGCCGCCACGGTCGCACCGCTGGACTCCGCTGCCGGTAAATGGCCCGACGCCGACGCGGTGGTGATCGTCGCGTCGTCCTACAACGGCCAGCCGACCGACGACGCGCGCGAGTTCGTGTCGTGGCTGTTCGGTGATGACGCTGCGCTGCAGGGCAACCCGCTGTTCGCCGTCCTCGGCGTCGGAGACCACAACTGGGCCGACACGTATCAGGCCATCCCCAAGCGGATCGACGCGCGGCTGACCGAACTCGGCGGCCGGGCGCTGCTCCCCCGCGCGGAGGCCGACACCTCGGGGGATCTGAACGGCACCCTCGAGGAGTTCACCGGCGCGCTCTGGTCGGCGCTGGCCCAGCACTACGGCGATCCGGACGCGGCGGCGCTGACCACCAACGACGAGCCGCTCTACGACCTGCGTCTGATCAGCGGCCCGGTGACCGCGGCGATCGACGCGAGGTTCGCGGTGCAGCCAATGACCGTCACGCTGAACGACGAGCTGGTCAGCACGGCAGGTCAGGCCAAACACTATGTTCGCGTGGCACTTCCCGACGACGTCGACTACGCCACCGGTGACCACTTGACGGTGCTGGCCGACAATCCGCCGGAGGTGGTCGACATGGTGCTCGACCTGTTGGGGATCGACCCCGAACTGCGATTGTCGGTCAACCCGAGGCGCACCTCGCGGCGGTTGATCGCGCTCGACCGTGAGGTCAACGTGCGCGAGCTGCTCACCCACTTCGTCGAACTGCGCAAGCCCGCAACACCCGGCCAGCTACGCCGGCTCGCGGCGGCCAACCCGTGCGACCCGGAACGCCGGCGTCTCGAGGAGCTCGCCGAGTCGTCGGAACCCGGCGTGCTCAGCCCGTTGGAGTGCCTGCATCAGTTCCCCGCGTGTGCGTTGACGGGGGCCGAACTCCTCGAACTGCTCGAACCCATGACACCACGGCACTATTCGATCGCGTCGTCGTCGCGGCTGTCGGCGCACGAGGTGGCGGTGATCGTCAGCGTGCTGGACACGCCGGCGCGATCGGGCATCGGGCTGTTCAAGGGCGTCGCGTCCAACCACCTGGCCGGGGTCGCACCCGGAGCGGTGATCCGCGCGCGAATCGACCCGGCCCGCCAAGCGTTCCGCGCCGGTGCCAACCCACGGTGCAACGTCATCCTGGTGAGCGCGGGCACCGGCGTCGCCCCGTTCTGCGGCTTCCTCGGCGACCGACTCGCGGCCAAGCGGGCCGGCGAACCCTTCTCGTCGGCGCTGTGCTTCTTCGGTGTGCGAGATCCGGACGTGGACTACATCTTTCGTGACGAGTTCGAAGACGGGGAACGGCAGGGCATCGTGCGCATGCGGCCCGCGTTCTCGCGGGCACCGGAGAACGGCGTGCGCTACGTCCAGGACCGGATCGCCGCCGACGCCGACGACGTGTGGGAGCTGCTCGGTGATCCCGCCAAGGACACCCACGTGTTCGTGTGTGGGGACGGCGGTCGGATGGCTCCGGCGGTGCGCGCGGCGTTCCGCGACATCTACCGGGCGAGGACGGGCTCGGATGACGCCGGAGCCCAGGACTGGCTGGAGGGATTGGTCGCCTCCGACAACTACGTCGAGGACGTGTGGGCGGGCTGATCGTCGGCGCTGCCAGGAAGCGCGCCTAGCATCGAGGCATGGAGTACCGCAGCCTCGGCCGAACCGGAATGAACGTCAGCTCGCTCTGTCTGGGCGCCATGATGTTTGGCGCCTGGGGTGAACCCGACCACGACACGTCGATCCAGGTCATCCACCGTGCCCTGGACGCAGGCGTCAACTTCGTCGACACCGCAGACGTGTACTCCCAGGGTGAGTCGGAGGTCATCGTCGGCAAGGCGCTGGCCAACGGCAGACGCGACGACGTCGTGCTCGCCACCAAGTTCCACGGCCAGATGGGCGTCCCGGTGGACTCGCCGATGGGCACCGCGGGTGACCCGAACCAGCGCGGCAACTCCCGGCGCTGGATCGTCCGGGAGGTCGAGAACAGCCTGCGCCGACTCGACACAGACTGGATCGACCTCTACCAGGTGCACCGGCCCGACGCCGACACCGACGTCGAGGAGACGCTAGCCGCGCTGACCGACCTGCAGAGTCAGGGCAAGATCCGCGCATTCGGGTCGTCGACCTTCCCCGCGCACGCGATGGTACAGGCCCAATGGGTCAGCGAGCGAAGGGGTTTGGGCCGTTTCGTCACCGAGCAGCCGCCGTACTCGCTGTTGGCCCGGGGCATCGAGGCCGACGTGCTGCCCGTGGCGCAGGAATTCGGCATGGGCGTGGTGCCGTGGAGCCCGCTGGCCGGTGGTTGGCTCACCGGCGGATACCGCAAGGGCCAGGACCTGCCGGAGTCCAAGCGTCGCAGTCGAATGCCTGCGCGCTTCGACCTCGACAGCCCGGACAATCAGCGCAAGCTCGACGCCGCCGACGCGTTGGGCCGGTTGGCCGACGAGGCCGGGCTGTCGCTGGTCCACCTGGCGTTGGCGTTCGTCCTGCAGCATCCGGCGGTCACCGCGCCGATCATCGGCCCGCGCACCATGGAACACCTCGAGTCCCAACTTGGCGCCGTCGACGTCACGCTGTCGGTCGACGTGCTGGACCGGATCGACGAGATCGTGCCACCCGGGGTGACGATCTCGAGTGCCGACCAGGGCTACCAGCCGCCGGCCCTGACCGATCCGTTCCTGCGGAGACGTCGGACGTCGTAGGCCCGAACCTCAGCGGCGCAACCGCGCGTTGATCGTCGCGAACACACTCCACCCCACCAGTGTGCCCAGGGCAATCGAGAAGATCGCCGCGACAGTGCTTCCCAGCGTCTTGATGTCGCCGTCTCCGGCCACGGCCTCACCGAGCGTCTCGAAGCTCAACGCGCCGGGCACCATCGCCCAGAAGGCCGCCAGCATCATCACGATCGCCGGTGGGGAGGTCTTGATCCGCGCGCCGAGCATAGCGACGGGCACGACCAGAAAGGCTCCGAGCGCGCCGGAATGCGTGGGCGACAAGAACAATCCGCCCACCTGCTGCCCGACGAGGGCGACGCCCACGATCAGCACCAGCCACGGGAACGAGCCCTTTGGCGCCGAGAGGTAGACGTAGAGCCCGATCGCGATCACGACCACCGCGACGTAGAGCGACCAGTTGCCCATTTGCGCCGACGGCTGTTGCGGGACGAGGCTTCCGCCGAGGTGGATGCCCATGCCCACGCCGAACACCAGCAGCATCAGTTGCATGACCCCGTACATCAACCGGGTTGCGCCGCTGACCATTTGGGCGCTGGCCAGCTCCATCGCGCCGATCGTCAACGCCAATCCGGGCAGCAGCGCCACCAGCGGCGGGCTGATCACCCGCAGCAGGCCGTCGTTGGCGGCGTCGGCGACGAACCACGTCGCCAGCAACGTCACCACCGCCGCCGCCAGGGTCGGCAGCACGGCGGCGAGGGTCGGGAACGGCCGACCGAGCATGACGATCGCGCCGACCACCGCACCCAGGAACACGTAACCCCACAGCGACGCCCACGTCGGGTTGATCACCATGCCAAAGCCCAGGGTGGTGACCGTGTAGCCGATCACGGTGACGACCGGGCCGAAGCGTGGCCGCATGGATCGGGCGGCGGCGGCTTCCTGAGCCGCGTCGGCGGCGGTGATCGCGCCGAATTCGGCGAGTTCGGCAATCGCGTCGATGCGACCGGCCACGTTCAGCTGTGTGGTGGGGTTGACCACCGTCTCCACCTCGTAGGCCACGGTGCCCACCTGGACCACCAGAGCAGTCGGCAATACGACGACGCGAACGGTCTCGCTGGTGTAGTTCTTGGCGATCGCGCGCAGCCGCGCCTCCACCTGATGTGTGGGCTGCTCGCACTCGATCAACGCAATGCCCAGCTCACGAAGCATCGCGGCGACCTCGGTGTCGTCGTCGGCCGGTCCCCCGGTCAGGGCCCGAGGCACCTCCTTGCGCAGTGATTGCAGGAGCCCCCGGGTCGGTCGCGCGTCATCGCTCATGCGCTGATTGTGGCGGCCGGCGGGTCGCACCCCACAGTCCGACCCCGATCCCGACGACCGCACCACCCAGACCGATCACCTGTTGGGAGCGCCGCATCTGGTGATGCGCGTTCAGCCCACCGAGTAGGTCCGCCGCGTCGGCGCCCCCGGAGGCGAGGAACCAGCCCCGGGTGTCGCGCCCGCGCATCGCCGACGTGGTCAGCAGTCCGCCGATCAGGGCGTCGCGGTAGCCCATCGAGTAGAGCAGCAGCCGTGCCCCGCCGACCGGCTCCTCGGGATCGCCCCACCACCGGTTCGCCCGGATCGGGTCGACGAGGAAGGAGATGCCCGACGCGAGGCGGATGCCGCCCACGAGGAGTGCCGCACGATCGATCGCCATGGCTCGCACCTTAGGACGGGCCGACGCGCTCGGAACGGTTGAGCCGCGGCGTCTCGGTGACGGTGGTCGTCATGTGCGCGGTGTCCTCCCCCTGAGCGCGATGCTCGTCGGAGGTTAGCGCGGCGGTCCCGACGGAGTGGTGAATTTCGTGCGCCAGCCCCCCGCTGAGTCGCCATAGGCTGGTTCCCAGTGCCCGATCAGTCGTCGAGGAAGTCATGGACAACCTGAGAGTCAACGCCGATGCGGCATTTGCGACATCGCATGCTGTGAGCAACGACGCCGAGGAGCTGCGCGACGGGTTGCACGCTCTCGTGCGGGAATGGGACAACCTCTCGCAGGGCTGGTCAGGAGCTGCCGCGACCGGGTACGCCGGCCTCTGGGCGCAGTGGCACGAGGGTGCCACCAAGCTGATCGACGCGCTCGCCGAATCGTCACGCCAGCTCGGCGTGGCTGCGGTGCGCTATGAGGAGCAAGACGCCGCAGCTGCGGAGGTCGTCGACTCGACCACCATGGATTTGGGCCTCTGATGCGCTACCGCGTCGACCTCGAGGAACTGCTGGCGTTCGTGGACGAGTTGCAGGCGTTCGAACACCGCGCGGAGGCCACCGCGGCGCGCATCGACGCGCAAATCCGTGGATTGCACGGCACTTGGTCCGGGGAGGCGGCGGCTGCTCATCGCACCCAACACGAGAAGTGGATGGCGGGGGCGGCGCAGATGTGCGAAGCGCTTGGCCAGCTGCGCGATGCGGCGACCAACGCCCACCGCAACTACACCGATGCCGCGCAGACGAACGTGGACATGCTGAGGTGACGACGCAGGACGTCGACCCCAAGACCTACTACGCGGTCGGCAAGGGGTTGTACGAGAAAGCGGAGAAGCTCTATTCGGCCTTCGACGTCAACATCAAGATTCTTCAGGCGACCGGGCAGATGGCGGGCAGCGATGACGCCGGCACGGCATGGGCCGCGTCATACGACAAGCGCGTCGGCGACGTCCTCGGAACCGTCAACGATCTGATTGCGGCAATGCAGAACTACGGTGGCGTGGTCATCCAGGCCGGATACAACCATGCCGTCGCCGAGCACGACGCAACTCCGAACCAGAGGGGCCCGGCACCCGTCAAACCCGACGAACCATCGGTCTTCGCAGGGTGTTTGGCGGTGCCGCCGTCCGCCGGCGGGTCCGGCAAGGGCTTGCTCGACGACGCCATCGGGTTGGTCGAGAAGATTGGCGTGCCGGTGCCCGACGGCGACACCGACAAGATCGGGAAGGCCGCGGACGCCTGGGACCGATTGGCGACGGTGCACGAGACGACGGCGATCGCGGAGGCGCTGGACGTCGATGCCCGCTCATTCGCCGACACGCATTCCCCCGAGGTCGACCAGATCACCGCCGACCTTCGCGCCCTGGGGGATGCGACGAAGTCGGTGTTGGCGGGATGCGCCGAGCTGTCCCGCTCGTGTGCCGCGTACAAATCGGCGCTCGACGATCTCCGCAACCAACTCGAGGGCATCCTCAAGGACCTGGCCATCGAGTTGGCGGCATCCGCCGCCATCACGATCGCCGCCTCGTTCGTGACGTTCGGCGTAGGTGCCCTCGCGGGCACCGCGAAGGCGGCCCAATCCATCAGGAAGTTCGCCCGGATCATCACCGAGGCCATCGGTGCGTGGAAAGTCGAGAAGAACATCAGCAGGGGCGTCGAGGCCGGGGAGGACCTCGGCAAGTCGCGGTCGATAGCGCAGCGGATCAGGGGCTTGTTCAAGAAGGACAAGCCGGAGGAAAAACCGAAGCCGCCGCCGCGACATGGTCCCGACTACGAATACAACACTCGCCCCGAGCGGCTGGACCACACGTTCGCAAGCAAACACAAATTAGACGGGGTCGTGGAGCGGGCCGGCAGTAGGGAGGAAGCGATGGGGCAAATACTTGACGGCCTCAAAGGCCGTGTCCCGAATCAAGGTACATTCGAGACAGTAGTCAACGTCTCCGGCGAAAACGTTACGGTACGAGGTTTCGTCGATGACGGAGTCATCAAGGTGGGGACGGCGTTCATACCATGACCGAAACTGCAGGGCGGCGACCAATGTCACCGCAGGAAACTGAAGTCATCCGAGCTGTAGTGTCCGAGGCAAGCCCGAGTGTCCGAGATGCGCTCATCGCGGACCTCGACGGTGCGATGGTCTCCAATGAGACCAAGTGGATTCTCGACGTTGCCACCTTCGACGCCGGATCGGGTTCTGGTCTTCCTGACGGTCCGTTTCCCGCCAGAGCCTTCGTACCTTGCAACGCAAATTACCAAGGCGAGGTCATCGTCTGGCTCACCAATGGGCATGTCTCAGGACTGGAGTACGCGTGGATCACCGACGATCCGCCGACCGATTGGCCACGGCCGGATCAAATGGAGGTAGTTCTGCAGCAAGACGTGTAAGTGCGCGGCTGACTCGCTTGCACTTCCCGAGTCGCCCGCGCTACTCACGCCAGGTGCGCATCTCACCGCCCAAACCCCGCATTGCGGAGCGCCTCTGCCATCGACCCCGAGGCCGGCGCCGACTCACGCCGAACAGAGTCTCTGCGCGGGTTGGGGTTTGAGCGTTCAGCCCGCGGCTTCGGCCCAGACCCCTTGCCCGGCCCACGCTGCTGTGGCGTGTCACTCAACCGCAACGTCAACCCAATCCGTTGCCGGTCCACGTCCACCTCGAGCACCTTGACCTTCACCACCTGACCCGACTTCACCACCTCGTGCGGGTCGGAGACGTAGCGGTCCGACATCGCCGAGACGTGCACGAGCCCGTCCTGGTGCACGCCCACGTCGACGAACGCGCCGAAGGCCGCCACGTTGGTCACGACGCCTTCGAGCACCATGCCCGGCTTGAGGTCGGCGACCTTCTCCACCCCGTCGGCGAAGGTGGCCGTGGAGAACGCCGGCCGCGGGTCGCGGCCCGGCTTCTCCAGCTCGGCGAGGATGTCGGAGACCGTCGGAATACCGAACCGGTCGTCGGCAAAGTCGGCGGGGCGCAACGACTTCAACGTCCGCGAGTCGCCGATCAGCTCGGCCAGCGTCACGCCCGCACGGTCCAGGATCCGCCGCACCACCGGATAGGACTCCGGGTGTACGCCGGACCCGTCGAGCGGATCCTCCCCGTCGGTGATCCGCAGGAAGCCCGCGCACTGCTCGAAGGCCTTGGGGCCCAGCCGCGGAACCTTCAGCAGTGCCTTGCGGTTGCGGAACGGCCCGGTCGACTCCCGGTGGGCGACGATCGCCTCGGCCATCGTGTCGGTCACACCGGACACCCGCGCCAGCAGCGGCACCGACGCGGTGTTCAGGTCCACCCCCACCGCGTTCACCGCGTCCTCGACCACGGCGTCCAGACTTCGCGCCAGCGTGCCGGGGGTGATGTCGTGCTGGTACTGCCCCACCCCTATCGACTTGGGTTCGATCTTCACCAGCTCGGCCAGCGGGTCCTGCAGCCGCCGCGCGATCGACACCGCGCCGCGGATCGTCACGTCCAGGTCGGGCAGTTCGTGCGCGGCGTACGCCGATGCCGAGTACACCGAGGCGCCCGCTTCGCTGACCATCGCCTTCACCGGAGCCTTGGCCCCCGAACCGGCGATGTCCTTGATGAGTTCGCTTGCCAGCGCATCGGTTTCACGCGACGCGGTGCCGTTGCCAATCGCGATGAGGTCCACGCCGTGCCGGGCGATCAGCGCTCCCAGCACCGCCTTGGACTCATCCCACTTCTGCTGCGGTTGGTGCGGGAAGATCGCGGTGTGGTCGAGCACCTTGCCCGTCGCGTCCACCACGGCCACCTTGACGCCGGTGCGGAAACCGGGATCCAGCCCCAGGGTGGTGCGGGTGCCCGCCGGCGCCGCGAGCAGCAGGTCCTTGAGGTTCTTGGCGAACACGGACACCGCGTCCAGCTCGGCACGCTGCTTGAGCTTGACCCGCGCGTCGACCGCCGCCGACACCATCAACTTGACCCGCCACGCCAGCTTGACCGTCGTCGCCAACCACGCGGTCGCGGGGGTCTTCGCGGTCAGGTCGACACCCAGGGTCTGGGCGACCATCGCGTGGTAGACCTCCTCGTCACCCCCGTCGAGATTGACCGCGAGCACCTGCTCCTTCTCCCCGCGCATGACGGCCAGCACGCGGTGCGACGGCATCTTCTCCAGCGGCTCGAAGAACTCGAAGTAATCCCGAAACTTCTGCGCCGCAGGTGTCTTCGCGGCATCCGACGACGACAGCGACGTCCGCAGGGCACCGTCGGCCCAGAACTTGGCGCGCACCGCGCCGACGAGTTCGGCATCCTCCGCGGCCCGCTCGATGATGATGTGCCGCGCCCCGTCCAGCGCCGCGGCGGCGTCGGCCACCTCCTCTGTGAGGAACTCCCCCGCCGCGGTCTCCGGCACCACCGTCGGATCGGTCAGCAACCGGTCGGCCAGTGGCTCCAGGCCGGCTTCGCGGGCGATCTGCGCCTTGGTTCGCCGCTTGGGCTTGTAGGGCAAGTAGATGTCCTCGACGCGGGACTTGGTGTCCGCCGACAGCAGCGAGTCGCGCAGGGCGTCGGTGAGCTTGCCCTGTTCGGAGATGGAGGCGATCACCGCGGCGCGGCGGGCGTCCAACTCGCGCAGGTAGCCCAGCCGCTCCTCCAACAGGCGCAACTGCCCGTCGTCGAGGCTGCCGGTGATCTCCTTGCGGTAGCGGGCGATGAACGGCACCGTCGCGCCCTCGTCGAGCAACCGCACCGTTGCGGCGACCTGAGCCTCCCGAACGGCCAGTTCGTCGGCGAGGCGGGCGTTTACGGACCTGACGGCAGGGCTCTGAGTCACGCCGAGACCCTACCGAATGCCCCCGACGACGCCCGGTGGCCGACGCCGTGTGGTCGAATCAGCAGGCCATGACCTCAGAGCTCTCCCGGCAGGCCTTCGTGCGCGGCGCGCTCGGCGTGGCGGCGTCGGCGGTGCTCGGCGCCTGCGGATCGACCCCGTCCCCCGACACCCCGACGACGTCCTCTCCCGTGACGCCTCGCTGGGCCGAGTTGGGCGATCTCGTCGTCCTACCCGCCGACCCGACGTTCGCCACCGCCAAGACCGTGTTCGACACCCGCTTCGCCGAGTCGTCACCGGTGGCCGTGGTCCGGCCGACCTCGACCGCCGACGTCCGACGCGCCCTCACGTTCGCCGCGCACCACGCACTAACGGTCACCGCCCGCAGCGGTGGGCACTCCTACGTCGGGGCGTCCACCGCGGCGGGCACGATGGTGCTCGACCTGCGTGGCCTGCCCGCCGACGTGGCCTACGACGACGGCACCGGGCTGGTCACCGTGCCCGCCGCCGCCGACATCGCCTCGGTGCAGACGGCCCTGAGCCCACGCGGGCGGTCGATCCCCACCGGCAGCTGCCCGTCGGTCGGCGTCGCCGGGCTGACCCTGGGCGGCGGGCTGGGCGCGGACGCCCGGCGCCACGGGCTGACCTGCGACGCACTGAGGTCGGCGACGGTGGTGTTGCCTGGCGGCGAGGTCGTGACCGCCTCGGCCGACGATCACCCCGACCTGTACTGGGCGCTGCGCGGCGGCGGCGCGAACTGCGGTGTCGTCACCTCCTTCACCTTCGAGACGTTCCCGACCACCGACCGCGACGTCGTCACCCTCGTCTTTCCCGAGGACGCCGCCGCCGAGGTAATCGCCGGTTGGCACGGCTGGCTCACCACCGCCGACCGTGAGGTCTGGAGCATGGTCAACCTGGCCGTCGGCCCCGACTCCGGACGCTGCTCGGCGGTGCTGGCCACCCCGCCCGGCGCCGGACCGGGCCTGGCCGACGACGTCACCGCCGCGATCGGCGTCGCCTCGGTCAGCCGCAACGTCCGCACCCTGGACCACCCGGCGTTCGTCTCCTACTTCAGCGGCGGGGCCGACGCGGTGCGGCCGCGGGCGTTCGTCGCGGGCACCGACGTCGTCGCGGAGATGACACCGGCGGCGGCGACGGCCCTGGTGACGGCGACGACGGCGTGGCCGCGTGCCCTGGCGCCGGCGACCGCAGTGGTCGAATCCCTCGACGGCGCAATCCAGGACGTCGCCCCGGACGCCAGCGCGTTCCCGTGGCGGCGCCACGCCGCCTCGGTGCAGTGGTACGTCGAGACCCCGACCCCGGCCCTCGTCGACGCCGCCGACACCTGGCTGACAGCTGCCCACGGTGCACTCGGCGAGCACTCGGCCGGCGGGTACGTCAACTACCTCGAACCGTCTACGCCGGCGCAGCGCTACTTCGCCGCCAACACCTCGCGACTACGGACGGTCAGGCAGCGCTACGACCCGACGGGACGGATGTTTTCGAGCCCGCCCTGGTGACGGCGCACAGCCGGGCGGCCACCACCGCCGCCACGAAGCAGCCCAGCGACGACCATCCCTCGACGTCGCTGAGCCCGTCCTTGGCCATCAGCAGCACTGCCATACCTGCAGCGCAGACGAACACCCCGGCGGCCACCGACCGGACGCCCGTCGCGGTGGCCGGCGCGTCCCACCACGGCAACCGGCGGTGCTCCAGCGGCGACAGCAGCGCGAACGCCAGCGCCATGACCACCGCGAACACCGCGGCGCGCAGCGCAAGCCGACCCCAGAAGCCGGGGGCGTGCACGTCGTAGGCGTCGACGCCGACCGCGTGCAGAGCGAAGGTGGCCACCGCAATCGCCGGAATGTGCCACAGGTAGAGCGTCATCGCCCCCCCGTTGCCCACCGCGACCGCCCGCCAGACCCGTGGCCGCCGGGCCCAGCGCCCGACCGCTCCGGCGGCGACCACGAACAGGCACGACATCCAGGTGCAGTGCAACGCCAGCAGCAGGGTGGGTGGCGACACGTTCGACAACCGCTCCACCCCGGTCACCACCAGGGACACCTCGTACGGGCCGACGGCGACCGCGAGCATCGCCCCGGCGAAGGCGACGGCGGCCGCGACCAGCGCCGCCCACCGGGTGATCAGCTTGCGGGCATACCCCACGCCGATCACCACCGGGATCAGCCACACGAACAGGAAGTTGGCCACCCCGGCCATCGGCGAGCCGGCCGCCAGCCGGATGGCGTCGTTGGCGCCCGCGGCGACGAGCAGGGCCAGCACCACGAGGACGACGCCACGCCCGGACCGCAGCCGGGTCAGCGCCGGCACGAAGGCCAGCACGACCAGGTAGACGCCCAGGAACCACAGCAGCGCGACCGACTCACGGCCCAACCCCGCCGCGGATTCGGCGCCCAACACCACCCGGGTGACCAGCAGTCCGACCACCCATGCCGCCAGGTACCAGAACACCGGCCGGCACAGCCGCTGCGACCGGGCGAACAGCCACGTGCCCCACGACGTACCGGGACGCCAGCCGTACGCGCCCGCCGCGCCGCCGGCGAGGAAGAACAGCGGCATCACCTGCACGATCCACGTGACCGGCTCGAGCGCGGGCAGCGCGCCCAGCAGGTTGCCGATGCGCAGGCCACGCGCGTCGATGGTGGCCAGCAGCAGTGCACAGTGCCCGAACATCACCACGACCAGCGCAGCGAGCCGGGCGACGTCGACGGCGCGGTCCCGCACGGGTGCGGAGTCGTCGGCGATGGTGGGTGCCTGCGACGACGGCGTGGTCGTCGACCTGCTGTGAGCCATGCCTCCAGCATGACGCCCGACCGGCCGTGATGACTGAGTAGGACTACGCGACTTTGGGTCACCGGGCCGAATTCGCCTAGATTGCTCGGTGATGCGCCTCGTACTGATCGTCCTGACCGTCCTCGCGGGCGTCCTCGCCTCGCCCACCGCCCCGGCGAGCGCCGATGCCCCGGCGATGCCCGACCTCGGCGGCTACACCACGGTGTCGACCTACCCGTTCGTGATGGGCAACGAGGTGTACTTCCAAACTCCCGACGGGCTGCTGTGCGCGATCAAGCCCGACCTCGGCGCGGCCGGGTGCGACGGCCGACTGCCGGGCAAGCCGGCCGAGGTCAACGAGATCGCACTTACCCGCGACGACAGCACCCGAGGTCTCCTCGCCACCGCCAACCACCGCTTCGTGAAGTCGACCGGAAACGCCGCGCCGGTGCTGCGGGAGGGCCAGAAGATCGTCTTCGGCGACTTCGAATGTGCCGTCGGCGCCGACTCGTTCACCGCGTGCACGAAGGGCCAGCCCGTGGCGCAGTGGATGGTGTTGTCCCCCAACGGCACCGGCATCGGGCCCGCGACACCCGGCCTGCCGCAGGGCTTCCCCGATCCCAACGACTTCGTCCTGAGCGACGAGAGCTACATCGTCGGCACCGGACCGAAGAACCTCTTCCCCGTCTTCTCCGTCGACGGTGGTCTCACGTGTTCGATCATCGTGTTCAGCGGTGGCGAATTCGGTTGCGACGGAACACTTCCCGGCGTCTTGGGCGGCGAGAACGAGGTGTCCGCCCAGTTGCCCGGCGGGGTGGGCATCCGCCGCACCGACGTCCCGAAGTTCTCGACGCCGAGGTTCCCCGGCCCCGTGAAGAAACTGCCCGTCGGGTACCGCGTCCACGGCAGCGACGCGGTGTGCATGGCCGTCACCGGCGGCGTCGCGTGCGTCGGCGAATTGGTCGGGCCGGTGCACGGCTTCCAGGTCACCTCGGCGGGAGTGACGACCTTCGGCGGGTGACGGCTCAGGGCGTGGGGCGCTGGTGTTCCCACGTCTGCAGCACGTTGACGTACGGCGTCGGGCTCACCGACAGCGCGCCGACGAACGGATGCTCGAGGGCAAAGATCAGGTAGATCACGAAGCCCATCAAGGCTGCGGTCAGGCCGACGGCACACGCGTGCAGCACCAGGTCGCGGGTGCCGAACAGGAACGTGAACGCCATGACCACCGCACCGCCGCCGAGCAGCAGCACCCACAGCTCGCCGGGCACTGCCGCGTCGCCGGCCGACACGCGCAGCTTGCGGTTGGCGCTGAGGTCGTTGAGCTTGACGATGTCATGGTCGAAGAACGCAATCTCGTTGCGGCTCTGCGGTTGCACGCTCAGGTACGCCGACCAGACGTCGGTCATCGGGCCGGATTCCTCCTCGACGGTCTGCCCACGCCGCATGCGGGGCAGCTCGTCGTCGATGACGTCGCGGGTGTAGACGAGCAGGCTCTGCTGCACCTCGGTCCGCGACGCCACGGGGATCGCCACCGAATCCCGTAGCAGTTCGGCGATGGCGCTGGCCTCGGCCTGGGTGGCGTCCTCGGCGTCGCCGAACTGCTCCCACACCACGACCACGATGAACGCCACCAACACGGCGTAGAGCACCCCGGCCAGCTGGAACACCTGCCCGGAGACGAGGTTGGCGTTCTCGATCCTGGTGTGCGACACCAACTTTCGGAACACCAGCAGCCCGCCGACCGAGACTCCCACGACCACCGCGATGGCCAGGAACCCCAGTAGCGGCGCAGGCATCTGCAGAAGCCAAATCACGAGCAGCGCCCCCCAGTCGCGCAGACGCTAGCCGTCCGCCCCGCCATTATGGCCAGCGGGACCCTTCGGTCGCGTCAAATCACCGAACGCAGCCCCAGCGACGTCGACACCTGGGCGGCGAAGACGCACAGGCCGGTCGCGAACTGCCGCGCCACCGGTCCGGGGAGGTCGTCCACGTGGCCGCAGGCGGCGCCGAGGACCCCACCGACCGGCAGGACCGCCACGACGCTCGGGGTCAGCTGCAGCACGACGGCGTACCCGTCGTGGTCACCGGTGGTGAAGGTGCCGTCGTCGTAGGCGTTGCCCAGGGGCACGTAGCCGACGACGGTCGCGGCGCCGCTGGCGACGAGCCGACGCGCGAGTTCGGTCCGCGCGACGTCGGAGGAGACGTAGGCGTGGGTGAACGGATTGGCAGGGTTGAGCGTTTCGCTGCTGAAGGCGCCGGTGTAGACGTACCCCGTACCGGTGGTTGCCGGTGCGGGACCGAACACGCGGCCGTGGTCGTTGGGGAACAGGAAGAAGTTGTCGGAGAACGCCTGCAGGAATCCGGCGGGCTGCTGGCCGTAGGTCGTGCCGTCGATGACACCGAGGAAACCAGTGGTGTGAATCGGTTGGGCGGGGAAGCCGGCGCGCGTCATGGCCTGATCCAAACGGGCGACGGATTCGGCGGTGCTCGTCGACGAGGGGTCCAGGATGATGACGTTGACGGTCTCCAGGACGGTCTTGCCGTCGTGTGGCACGCCGCCGTAGTTCGCGATCTGCCCGTTGGGCTGCAGCAGCCAGGGACTGACGTCGCCGTACGGGGTGTGCGCGACGTCGGTCGGGCTGGGCGCCGCCGCGACGCTGGGTTGCGCCGTCGTCGTCACCGCGGCGGCGGGCTTGACCAGGGAGGCGGTCTCGGTGTCGCGCCGCACCAGCTGAAGGGCCCCGAGGACGTCCGGGGTCGGGGCAACCGGGGCGTCACCGGTGCGCGTCGACGACGACGTCGACGAACCCGTGGTCGGTGCCACCGCCGAGGCGGTGACGGCGGTGGCGGTCGGGGCTGCCGCGGTGGGTGCCGCGTCGGCGGGGTCGTCGTCGCGAGTCGACGCCGTGGTGGTGGATTCGGCGGTGCCCAGGGTCGCGGTCGCCGAGGAGTGCTTACCGGGTTTGGCGGGCTTGGTGGTCGCGGTACCGGGCGTGCGGGAGGTGACCGTCGCCTTCGGAGCGTCCGCCGACGTCGAGGGTGAGCCGGCGCCCGCGTGGCCGCCGGCGGTGGTCTCGCCGACCGAAGCGGTGGCCGACGCCGTGCTCGAGGAGGACGTCGTGCTCGAGGACGCAGTGGTCGAGGACGCTGTGGTCGAGGAATGCGCCGGGCCGGCCGACGACGAGGAGTCGGACGTGCCCTCGTCGGCGTACGCGACCCCGGCGCCGTGAGCCACGGCGACGCCGATGCCCAGGGCCACGGCCAGGGCGCCGACCCGGCCGACGTAGTTCGCTGCGCCAGGATCCCTCGTGGCCGCGTGTCGTGCCGGGCAAGTGGGTCTGCTGTGCCGCCCCATGGCCGTCCCCCTCGATCCGCTCGTCCCGAGGGTGCCCGCGTGCTTCTCAGCGGTCCTCGACCGACGAATCGTAACCGCATCCGGTCCTGGTCCGACCGGCGATCGCGCAAGCGGCAAGGGGGAGCGTTCAGCCTGTCCTCCCCCTGCAGGCCTGTCGGATTGCCTCAACCCCATGCCTTGCGGTGACGGCCGATCGGGCGCAATCTGCCCTGACCGTCCCCGCCATGACTCGGTTAGACCAATTGACGCGTCAGCAAACCGCCGTCGGCTGTGACGTCGACCCCGCTGCCTTTGCTGGGAGCGAAGGTCGGTGGACGATCGGTGTCGGGCCGACCCAGTGCTTGGGGGCGGGGCCGCAGGCCACGTCACCGCAGCCCCGCGAAACGGAACTTACCCGGCCGTCAGAGGTTCGGCATCTCGAGAGTCGCGGCCCGCCCTCGCCGCGGCCCGGAGCCGCAGCAGGATCGCGCCCCACGACTCGTCGTACGCGGGCGGCTCGGCACCGATCGGGCAACCGTCGTGAAGCGCCAAGCATTCGTCGCGACGGGCGGCGGGCAGTTCGCTCGCCCGGCAGCTCACCCCGCCCGTCGGCGATCAGGTCTGCGGTGAATACCCCGGTCGGGCGAGCAGGTCCCGGATGCCGGCGTCGATGAATGCGGTGTCCACGGGGTTGGGTCCTCCCCCGGCGAAGTGACCCCAAATTCCGGGGATTACGCGGACCTCGCCGTCGGCGATGAACTGCGTCGCCCACAGCTCGTCCTC
>Ga0209051_1000874_pt1 | contig 30458 bp, 28 predicted proteins | sample AraplaCvi_mMS_r2_2_FD_184286 | JGI IMG/M metagenome (GOLD analysis project Ga0209051, IMG submission 184286) | Arabidopsis root microbial communities from North Carolina, USA - plate scrape MF_Cvi_mMS_r2 (SPAdes) (version 2) | ecosystem: Host-associated > Plants > Roots > Endosphere | place...
GGTCCCATCACCTGCCATAGCGTATCGTCGAGGCGGATGCGGCCGCGGCCCTCGCGGATCGGTTCGTGCAGCGTCGCCGTGCGGCCGACGAGGCTCGCGCCGCGCTGATTGAGGAAGGGCTCGTCGGTCGTCGAATTGCGCAGCGTCAGCCGGCGGCCGGCGAAGGTCGTGGCGACGGCAAGCAGCGCAAAAAGGATCGCCTGCAGTTCCCAGACCCAGAAAGCGCTGTCCCAGAAGATGAGCGACAGCGCGCCGACGATCAAGGCGGCAAGGCCGATCCAGACCAGGAAGAAGCCTGGCACGATCATTTCCGCGGCGAGCAGCACCAAGCCTGCGACCCACCAACTCCATGCACCAAGTTCGGCGACGATCTTCGCCAGCATGGCTTAGCGCTCCTGATCGGGATTGAAAGGATTGGGGGTCGACGGGTTGATCGGCGGCGTCGAGCGCACCGGCGCCGGGCGGGGACGCGGCACGGGTGGCGGCGTTGCCGGGCTGTTGCCGGCATCGCCGAACACTTCGCGGGCGATGGCGCCGATACCGCCGAGCGAGCTCAGGATGGAAGAGGCTTCCATCGGCATCATCACGATCTTGGAATTGGATGCCGAACCGATCGAGGTGAGTGCCTCGGTGTATTTTTGCGCGACGAAATAGTTGATTGCCTGAATGTCGCCGGCGGCAATCGCTTCGGAAACCATCTTCGTCGCCTTGGCTTCGGCCTCGGCCAGGCGCTCCCGGGCCTCAGCATTGCGGAAGGCGGCCTCGCGCTGGCCTTCGGCCTGGAGAATGGCGGATTGCTTGGCGCCTTCGGCCCTGAGGATCTGTGCGTTGCGTGAGCCTTCGGCTTCCAGTACCTGCGCGCGTTTTTCGCGCTCGGCCTTCATCTGCCGGGCCATCGCATCGACGAGGTCGCGCGGCGGCTGGATGTCCTTGATTTCGACGCGGGTGACCTTGATGCCCCAGGGCTGCACGGCCTCGTCGACGACGCGCAGCAACCGGTCGTTGATCGCATCGCGGTTGGAAAGCAGTTCGTCGAGATCCATCGAGCCCATGACCGAGCGAATATTGGTCATGGTCAGATTGAGAATGGCGTTTTCAAGATTGGCGACCTGATAGGCGGATTGGGCAGCGTTCAACACTTGATAGAAGGCGACGGCATCGGCCGAAACCGAGGCATTGTCCTTGGTGATCACCTCCTGGGTCGGCACGTTCAGCACCTGCTCCATCACGTTCATCCGGGCGCCGACACGCTCGATGAAGGGGGTGATGAGGTTGAGGCCCGGCTCCAGTGTGCGAGTGTAGCGGCCGAAGCGCTCGATCGTATAGCGATAGCCCTGCGGCACGGTCTTGATCCCGGCAAAGAGTACCAGGATGACGAAGATGACCAGCACGATCACGACGATGTCGAAGCCGCCGAACAGCATGAATTCCTCCTATCGGCGCATGCATGCGCGCCTCACAACTGATGTGGTGAGGTAGCATGTTCTTTGCGAGGAAGAAATGACCCACGAAGGTCCCGTCTCCAAGGAAAAGAAGGATGAGTCAGGGCGGATTTTTCAGGGTGGGATCTCTCAGATCCAGCCCTGCAATTCGCGGCGGACGACCTTTTCCAGCACCTTCATGCCGTCCTCGCCGTCGTTGAGGCAGGGGATATGTGCGAACTTCTCGCCGCCATTCTCGTGGAAGGAATGGGCCGCCTGTTCGGCGATCTCTTCCAGCGTTTCCAGACAGTCGGAGACGAAGCCCGGATTGATGACGGCGATGCGCTTGACGCCGTCCTGGGCGAGCTTCTCTACCGTCTTGTCGGTATAGGGTTGCAGCCATTCCTCCGGCCCGAAGCGGGACTGGAAGGTAACCATGAAATTTTCCTTCGTCAGCCCCAGCCGCTCGCGCAGCAGCCGGCCGGTCTTCTGGCATTGACAGTAATAGGGATCGCCCTGCTTGAAATAGGACATCGGAATGCCGTGGAAGGAAGCAAGCAACATGTCCGGTTTCCAGTCGAGCGTCGCAAGATGCCTTTCGACGGAGTTTGCGAGCGCTTCGATATAGGTGTCGTCGTCATGATAGTCGGGCACGGTGCGCAATGCCGGCTGCCAGCGCATTGAAAGCAGCTTCTGGAACGCCTTGTCGTTGACGGTGGCGGTCGTTGCCGCCGCATATTGCGGATAAAGCGGGAAGAGCACGATACGGTCGCAGCCTTCCTGCTTCAGCGCCTCGATGCGCGAGGCGATCGACGGCGTGCCGTAGCGCATCGCCCAATCCACTTTGACCGTCGCCAGGTCCTTCAGGCGCTCGGCCATCAGCTCGGACTGGTTGCGCGTATAGGTGCGGAGATAACTTTCGTTCTTCTCCTTGTTCCAGATCAGCTCATAGGCCTTGCCGACCTTCTGCGGGCGGGTGTTGAGCACGATGCCGAACAGGATCGGATACCACTTCCAGGGCGACCATTCGATGACGCGGCGATCGGTCAGGAACTCCCGGAGATAGCGGCGCATCGACGTGTAATCGGTGCCATCGGGCGTGCCGAGATTGACCAGCAGGACGCCGACCTTGCCTGACTTGACGGCCGGATGGTCTGCCGGGCGGAGTGAAGTATCTGCTGTCATTCTGGTCCCAACGCTCTTTTGTCTCGTCGGCTCATACGCAGCCCCGAAATCGTGGTTCACCCTATAGAAAGAAAAACCGGCCCGGGAAAGCCCGGGCCGGCCGTGGAAATCGGGACAAATCGTCTACTTGGCGGGAACCTCGATCTCTTTGCCGACCGCCAAGTGACGCGGGTTCGGACTGCCGTTGGCCTCCGAAAGCTTCCGCCACAGCGTGCCGTCGCCATAGAAGGTCACGGCCAGATCCCAGAAGGTGTCGCCCGCGGCGATGACATGGGTCGAAGGCGTCGTTTCGGCAGGCGCGGAGGCTGCCGGTGCGGGTTCCGCAGCGGGCGCGGGTGTTGCTGGCGTTGCTGGGGCCGCCGGGGCAGGCTCGGTGGCTGGTGCCGGTGCTGCAGGTGCAGCGGGGGCGGGAGCAGGTTCGGTGGTCGGTGCGGGGGCTGCCGGCGTTGCCGGTGCTGGAGCGGCCGGTTCGGCAGCCGGTGCCTGCGCAACAGCCGCACCGTTTTCGGTGACGCGGCCGTCGGTATAGGGCTTATACGGCGAGTGGGCTGCCAGATATTCGGCAGTCACGTCGGCAAGATCCGGACCGAAATCATAGGCGTTCTTGCCTTCCTTGAAGATCGAATAGCCGTCGCCGCCGGCCCGCATGAAGTTGTTGGTGGCGACTTTGTAAGTCTTGGCTTGGTCGATCGGAGCGAAGTTGTCGCCCTCCTTCACCTGGACATCGCTAACGCGGCTGCCGACAGGCTTGGACTGGTCGAAGGAGAATTTCAGGCCGGCGACCTGCGGGAAGCGGCCGGCGCCCTGATCGATCTGGCTGACGCCGTTTTCGAGCGCCTTGACGATATCCGCGCCGGTGGCCTCGAAAGTGGCGAGCGTATTCTGGAAGGGCAGGACGGTGATGACTTCACCCTGGGTGACCTCACCGCCGTCGATCGACGCGCGCAGGCCGCCACCGTTCTGGAAAGCGATAGCAACACCCTGGTTCTTCGTGCGGTCGAGCATGGCATCGGCCACCAGATTGCCCATCGAGCATTCCTTGACGCGGCAGACCTTGCGGTCGCCGTCGATCGGGGCTTCGGAGGAGCCGATGACCTTCTTGCGCAGTTCCTCGATCGGTTTGGCGAGTTCCGCGATGCGGGCAACGACGGCGGGATCGGGCGTGAAGCTGGAATCGATCAGGATCGGATCGCCCTTGGCATCCTTGACGACGCCGCTATCGTCGAAATTGACGACGAGATCGCCGAGATACTTGCTGTAGGAGGCAGCCTGGACGACCGGCACCTTGTAGCCGCCGGGATTGTCGACCATCGTCGGGTAGGGGCCTTCAGCTTTCGGATCGGTGTTGGAGAGCAGGCTGTGGGAATGGCCGCCGACGACGATGTCGACATCCGGGATCTTGGCGATCAGGGCGAGATCGCGGGGGTAACCGACATGGGTCAGCGCGATGATCTTGTTGACGCCCTGGCCCTTCAGATCCTGAACGGCCGCGGTAATGGCCTCAACGTCATCAGCGATCGTGACGTTCGGGCCGGGGGAGGAAAGCTCTGCCGTATCATTGGTGACGGCGCCGACGATGCCGATCTTCTGGCTGCCGACATCGAGCACCAGCGAGGGCTTGATGCGGTCGCCGAGCTTGGAGGCGGCGGCCGCCTTGACGTTCGCGGTGACGACAGGGAACTGCACCTTGTCGAGGAAGGTCGCAAGCCCGTCCTCGCTGTCGTCGAATTCATGGTTGCCGACGGTCATGGCGTCGAACTTCATCAGGTTGAGGAATTCGGCTTCGGCCGCGCCTTTATAGGTCGTGTAGAACAGCGAGCCCTGGAAATTGTCGCCGGCATTCAGCAGGAGGACATTCTTGCCGGAAAGCGCCTGGCGGCGCTGGTCGATCGCGGTCTTCAGGCGGGCAGCACCCCCGAAGCATTCCTTCTTGCCTTCTTCCTCGGCTGAGCAGGTGGAGTCGAACTTGTTGATCGATTCGATGCGCGAATGGAAATCGTTGATATGAAGAATATTGAGTTCGTAATCCGCAAAAGCGGCGCCCGTGCTAAGCGCCAGCATGGACGCGGTCAAAAGACCGAAGCTGAAAGACTTCGTCATCCCTGTTCTCCTGATTGAGGCGAGAGATCCCCCTGATCCTCGCCGATCCCTTCCTAATCCGCCGGGGCGGTTCCCGGCCTGCGGATGTTCCATCAGACGATGGACGACCGCAAGAGAAAGCTGGGCCAGGCCGGGCGCTTTCCAAGGGGGCGGGGCAAAAAAGCGGCTGGCTACTACAGGCATTCGCCGTCGGCGGCGTTTCGATAGAGTTCGTGCACGGCCTCCGCGATATTCAGAACGGTGGCGAGGGCGATGACCAGACAAAGAAGAATAACGAGGCGGTGAAAGCGCCGACCAGCCCGATAGGCAAAGAGCGCGCCGGCGCCATAGATCAATATTGTCGGCACGGCCAACATCAGCACCTGGCCCGGTCCGTCGCAATCGAGAGCGGCGATGCCCTGGGCACGATAGACGTTGGCCGGAAAAAGGATGGCAAGCGTCGCAAGCGGCAGCGCGAGCAGCAGGGCGAGGTAAACGGCGAGGGCGCGCATGGTGTGCTTAGCCTATCGCCTTATCTTCAGCCTCGGCGGGAAAGTGTGAACTGCGCGCCGGAATCGGAGGTGCAATTGAGCTGGCTTGGGTTGACGAGGGCGCAATTGACCTTGGACTGGGTCTTGCGCACTAGCGAGGTCATGTTGATCTCGACCAAGGTCGGCGAGGTATTGATATAGGTGCCCGAGGCAAGAAGCTGGTTACTGTCGGTCGTGCGGGTGGTGAAGCTACCGCCCTGGAAGGTGGAGACGATGCCGTTCGGATCGCTCCAGTTGCCTTCGACGCCGGTGGCGGCCGGTGCTGTTGCAACCGGCAGGCTGCGCGGCTCTGGCGAAACGCAGGCGGCAAGCGCGGCGGCGGCACCGACAAGAACGAGACCAGTTCTGATTTTCATAAGGCTTCTCCCGGCGATTCGGCGTGGCGGTCACCCGCCAAGTTCGGGCAAAACATGGCGCGCGCCCGCCGCGAAGGCAAGCCTTGGCGGGGTGCTGGGCGGCATTTAGACAGCAGGCGTTACAAAAATGCCCGCCTTGCGGCGGGCATCTTCAAACTCGCGCGAGCGATCTCAGCGAACGAGAATGTTCCTGAACTGCCACGGATCCTTGGTGTCGATATCCTCAGGGAAGAGGCCCGGGCGGCCATCGAGCGGGGTCCAGTCGGTGTAATGCCCCTCGACCGGGCCGAGATAAGGCATCTGCACTTCGAGGCAGCGCTTGTAGTCGATCTCGTCGGCTTCGACGATGCCGGCCTTCGGGTTTTCCAGAGCCCAGACCATGCCGGCGAGAACGGCTGATGTGACCTGCAGGCCGGTGGCGTTCTGATAAGGCGCGATGCGGCGCGTTTCCTCAAGCGACAGACGCGAGCCAAACCAGTAGGCGTTCTTCTCGTGGCCGTAGAGCAGGACGCCGAGTTCGTCGATGCCGTCCTCCAGCTCGTCTTCATCGAGAACGTGATGGACCGGCTGCGGCGTGCCGCCATTGCCGAACATTTCATGCAGCGAGAGCACGGCGTCGTTGGCCGGATGGTAGGCATAATGGCAGGTCGGGCGGAAGGTCACTTCGCCGTCCTTGTCGCGAACCGTGAAGTAGTCGGCGATCGAGATCGACTCGTTATGGGTAACGAGGAAGCCATATTGCGGGCCGGGTGTCGGGCACCAGGTGCGCACGCGGGTGTTGGCGCCCGGCTGCTCCAGATAGATCGCCGCCTTGTTGCCCTTCTTGTGCTTCTTGGCGTTCTTCGGCATCCACTCTTCATGCGTGCCCCAGCCAAGTTCGGCCGGCTGCATGCCTTCGGAGATGAAGCCTTCGACCGACCAGGTGTTCCAGAAGACGTTGAGCGGCTTCGGGTGCTTGGTGCGCTGGGTGTCGCGCTCGGCGATGTGGACGCCCTTGACGCCGAGCTTCTTCATCAGCTTGGCCCAGCCTTCGCGATCGTGCTGGTCCGGTTCGTCGAACTTTAGGCCGGTGTCGTTGGCGAGGTTGACGAGCGCCTGCTTGACGAACCAGGAGACCATGCCCGGATTGGCGCCGCAGGTGGAAACGGCGGTGGCGCCGCCCGGGTTCTTTGCCTTTTCCTTGCGCACGGTTTCGCGCAGCGCATAGTTAGTGCGGTCGGCATTGCTCATGCCCTTATCGAAATAGAAGCCGAGCCAGGGTTCGACGACGGTGTCGACGTAGAGCACGTCATGCTTGCGGCAGAGCTTGATAAGGTCGAGCGAGGAGGTGTCGACCGAGAGGTTGACGCAGAAACCCTGGCCTTCGCCTTCGGTCAAGAGCGGCTTCAGCAGCTCCTTGTAATTGTCCTTGGTGACATATTCCTTGATATGACGAACGCCGTGCTTCTTGAGGATTTCCATGTCGGAGGGCTCTTCGCGCGGGTCGATGACGACCATCCGGCTCTTGTCGAATTTGAAGTGGCGCTCGATCAGGGGCAGGGTGCCGCGGCCGATGGAGCCAAAGCCGATCATCACGATCGGACCGGTAATTTCGGCATATACCGGATAGTTCTGTTCCGTCATTCTTTTCTCCTGTGGAAGAGGACGAAGGCGTTCAGCCTGAAGAATTCTTTTGAAATTGCCGCAGAAATTGCGAGGTGACCGGCTCTAACCACAAATCGGCGTCACAATAAAGAGTGTTGAGGGGGAAAGCTCAAATATCGGGCGGGTGAGAGGTCGGCGAGGTCATCTGACCGGCCTCCTGCAAAATCAGCGTTTGAGGATTTCCAGTCCTGCGACCGTCGTCGTCACGGCAAGCTCGGTGATGTCGTATTCGGCGACGCCGTGGAGGGTGAAGGGATCGGCGGCGACATAGGCCTCGATTGCGGCGCGGTCGCCGATTGCGAGGATCGCGCCGCCGGTGCGCGGCACCTTGCGGCCAGAGGCGAGGAACCAGCCCTTGGCATAACCCTCCTTCACCCAGGCCATATGCGGCTCCATGTGCTTGTCGGCTTCGTCGTTGGATTTGAGATAGGTGAGGGAGAGAATGAACATGGTCAGTTCCTCAGAAGGTCGGCGCGGATCAGGCCGCGCAGCGAGTTGCCGGTATAAAGCGTGCCTGCATCGAGATCGGCAAGGGTGAGGCGGCCGACACGAGCCTTGCGCGCGCAGATGAGTTCGGTGCGCAGCACGCCGGCGAGCAGGCCGCAAGAAGTCGGCGGGGTGCGCAGCATGCCGTTCCCGTCGTCGAGGAAGATGGAGGTGATGGTACCCTCGCAGACTTCGCCGCGTTCGTTCAAGAGGATGACGTCATCGGCCTCGGCAGAGGTATATTCGGCGCGCGCGGCCTCGTAGACGGCGCGTCGCGTCGTCTTGAAACGCAGCAGCTTGTCGGTGGAGTCGAGACGGGTCTCGGCGATGCGGACGGTCCAGTTGGTGTCAGGCGCCAGCGGGACGAAAGCCGCGCTTGTCACCTCGATGCGGCCTTGGGCGTCGAAGGTCAGGCGGACGCGCAGCGGACCCGCGGCATTTGCAACGGCTGCGTCAAGCCTGGCCACCGCATCGATCGGTTGCTGGAAGCCGAGGCGACGGGCGGAGCGGGAAAGCCGGGCGAGATGCAGCCGCAGGCGGATGAAGCCGTCGCCGGGCTGCCAGCGCAGCGTTTCGATCAGCGAAAAATCGATCATCGCGCAATCCACTGGTCGCCGACGGCGAAGCGGGCCTTGAGCAGGCATTCCTCATATTCGGCCTCGGCTGTGGAATCAAAGACGATGCCGCCGCCGACGTTGAAGACGGCCCTGCCGCCGTCAAAAAGCGTGATGGTGCGGATGGCGACGGAAAAGCGCATGACGCCGCTTGGCGAGATCATGCCGATCGCACCGCAATAGGCGTCGCGGGGAGCATTCTCGAGCGCGTGCAGGATTTCCATCGCCCGCATCTTCGGCGCGCCGGTGATCGAGCCGCAGGGAAAGAGGGCGGCAAAGATGTCGCGGATCGAAAGGCCGGGGCGCAGCCTTGCCTGCACATGGCTGACCATCTGGTGGACGGTCGGATAGGTCTCGATGTCGAAGAGCTTCGGCACATCGAGCGTGCCGACTTCGGTGATACGGGAGATATCGTTGCGCAAGAGATCGACGATCATGCGGTTTTCCGCCTGCGTCTTGATATCGCGGCGCATGGCTTCGACGATTTCGGCATCTTCGGCGGCAGTGGCGCCGCGTTTCGCCGTGCCCTTCATCGGATGGGTCTCGATCCAGCCCTCCTCATCTGTGCGGAAGAAGAGTTCCGGTGAACGCGACAGGATGAGCGGACCGCCGAGATCGACCAGCGCGCCGTATTTGACCGGCTGGCGTTCGATCAGCGACCAGAAGGCGGCACGGGGATCGCCGTTCCAGCGGGCCTCGACCGGCATGGTGAGGTTCGCTTGATAGGCGTCGCCGAGCCGCAGATGCTCATGCAGGCGGTCGAAGCGCTCTTTATATAGAGGGAAATCCCAGGCGGCCTTCGGGGCGGTGAGGAATTCCTCGTTCTCAAGGCGCTGTTTCGCTTGGGCAAGCGGGTGTGTGTCCGGCTTCGGAGCATCGAAGACGCCGAAGGAGAGGAGCGGGGTTTCGCGGTTCTCGTTGGCGAAGGAGGCGAGTTTCTCCTCGAACAGATATCCGGCCTCGTAGGCCATGTAGCCGGCAAGCCATTTGCCCTCGGCCTTGGCCTCTTCCATCCTGAGAAGGCCGGCAAAGAATTCGTCGCGCGTTCGCGCGACGATGATCTCTGCCGGTTCGGTGAAAAGCATCACCTGGCCTGATGTGTCGTCGCGGAAGAGAATATAGGGGTCAGACATGATTGCGCCGCATCTTGCTTGGTTATCCGATGCTTGCGACGGTTCTGGGCTTTGACATGGTTGGCGATGCGAAGACTGCAGCAACACCCACTTCCCTCATTCCTGTGCTTGTCACAGGAATCCAGCCACGGCGCGTCTGCGCCGTGAATGACTCACTTCCGACAGACAAAGAGCCTCCCGCGCCCAATGACTTGGGCGCGCTGGATTCCTGTGACAAGCACAGGAATGAGGCAGAGGGGGCTGCTGTCATGGTTCCTCGTGGACGTTGCAGAATGCGGCCTGATAACTCACAACGACACTCGTTCGTTTCAAGTCTGGCCGAGCCTTACGCCCTATCCAAAGCCTCCAACTCATCGATTAGCCCCTCGATCATCGACAGGCCCTGGCTCCAGAACGACGGATCGGTGGCGTCCAGGCCGAAGGGCTTCAAAAGTTCCGAATGATGCTTGGTGCCGCCGGCCCTCAGCAGTTCGAAATACTTCTCCTGGAAGCCGGTCTCGGCCTTCTGGTAGACGGCGTAGAGCGAATTCACCAGGCAATCGCCGAAGGCATAGGCATAGACATAGAAGGGCGAGTGGATGAAGTGGGGGATATAGGCCCAATAGGTCTCATAGCCTTCCGAAATGCTGATCGCCGGCCCGAGGCTTTCCGACTGGACGGAGAGCCAGAGTTCGCCGATGTCGTCGGCTGTGAGTTCCCCTGCCTTGCGGGCGGTGTGCAGCTTGCGCTCGAACTCATAGAAGGCGATCTGGCGGACGACCGTATTGATCATGTCCTCGACCTTCTGGGCGAGCATCGCCTTGCGCTCGCGCTTGTCGCTGGTCTTTTCCAGAAGCGCGCGGAAGGTCAGCATCTCGCCGAAGACCGACGCCGTTTCGGCAAGTGTCAGCGGCGTCTGGCACATCAGCGCCCCTTGCGCGCCGGCGAGAACCTGGTGCACGCCGTGCCCGAGTTCATGGGCAAGCGTCATCACGTCGCGCGGCTTGCCCATATAGTTGACGAGCACATAGGGGTGGGCCGAGGGAACCGTCGGATGGGCGAAGGCGCCGGGCGCCTTGCCGGGGCGGACGGGTGCATCGATCCATTGTTCGTCGAAGAAGCGCCTGGCGATATCAGCCATCTCGGGGGCGAAATTGCCATAGGCCGAAAGCACCGTGTCCTTCGCCTCGGGCCAGGGAATAACGGCGCTGGAGGTTTCCGGCAGCGGCGCGTTGCGGTCCCAGAAATTCATCTGCTCCATGCCGAGCCATTTCGCCTTCATCTTGTAATAGCGGTGCGAAAGGCGGGGATAGGCTTCGCGGACGGCCGCGGCCAGCGCATCGACGACCTCGCGCTCGACACGGTTTGCGAGATGCCGGGCGTCGGCGATATCCTCGAAGCCGCGCCAGCGGTCGGAAATATCCTTGTCCTTGGCAAGCGTATTGGTGATCAGCGTGAAGATGCGGATATTGGCCTTGAAGGTTGCCGCAAGCGCCATGGCCGCCTTGCGGCGGACGTCCGGATCCTTCTCCTGCAGCATGTTCAGCGCCACTTCGAGCGGCACTTTTTCGCCATCGATCTCATAGCGCAGTTCGGCCATGGTTTCGTCGAAGAGGCGATTGAAGGCGGCGGCCGATGTCATCGACTTTTCGAGGAAGAGCTGTTCCAGCCGGTCGTCGAGCTGGTAAGGCTTGTCTTTCCTGAGGTCGACCAACCAGGGGCGATAGTGGCCGGCGGCGGGGTCGTTTGCCATGCTCGCATCGATCACCGCGTCATCGATGCGGTTGAGTTCGAGTGCGAAAAACAGCAGGTGCCCGGAAAATTCGGTGATCTTGGTCTGCACGTCGCCGTAGAGCTTGCCGTTTGCCGGATCGGTGGTGTCGGAGAAATAGGTAAGGCCGGCGAAGGAACCGAGGCGGCCCATGATATCGTCCAGCGCCTCATATTCCTTCAGCGCCGCGCCGATGCCCTCAGTGCCGGTCTTCGTCGCGGCCTCGGCGAGTTTGCCCTTCCACTTCTCCTCAAAGGCGATAGCAGCCTTGCCGGCCTTTTCCATGTCAGCGACAAAGGCGGTCGAGGTGGCGGAGGGATAAAGATCCTGCAGCTTCCAGACCGGCAGATCGCCGAGCGCGGGATTGGCTGCCCCGGCTGGCGCTGCTGCCGACAAAAGAAGGCGGGCGTGCGGGAGCTCGATTTTCATGGGGCAATTCCTCTCCACTTTCATAACAGGTCTGTTTGAATAAGCGTGAGAAGGCGCCGCATCAAGGGCCTTTCGGCGCATGAAAGGCCTCGCTTCGGTACGAAAACGACCCGTTCCAATCGTTAAAATGCAATTATTTCTCAAAACAGGATGTTCAAGCCTTTCTGTCAGAGTGCGCTTCATGGTTTCGCATGAAGTGAGGCGACAATGACCGGTTACAATGAGCTCAAGGGAGCAGGGCAAATTCTCGTGGTCGAGGACGACCCCGTGCAGCGCCGCCTGCTCAAGAACGCAATCGAGCGTCACGGCCATGTCGTGCACCAGGCGGAAAACGGCCGCATCGGCCTGGAAATGGTCAAACGCGACAGCGGCCTTTTCAACGTCATCGTGCTCGACCTGATGATGCCGGAGATGACCGGCCTCGAATTCCTCGACGCACTTCATGAATTCGGCACGCAGATCCCGGTCATCGTTCAGACCGGCCAGGGCGGCATCGAGACCGTGGTGCAGGCGATGCGCGCCGGCGCCTTCGATTTCGTCGTCAAGCCGGTTTCTCCCGAACGCATCGCCACATCGATCTCGAATGCGATGAAGCTCGATCAGCGCGAGGTGAAGGCGCGAGCCGGACGCCGGTCGCGGTCGGGCTCGGTCGGCTTCGACGACATCGTCTCGGCAAGCCCGGCGATGATCCGCGTCATCGATCTCGCCCAGCGGGCGGCGCAGTCCAACATTCCGGTCGTGCTCGAAGGTGAATCCGGCGTCGGCAAGGAACTGGTGGCGCGTGCCATCCAGTCCGGCGGCGACCGCGCGAACAAACCCTTCGTCACGGTCAATTGCGGAGCGATCCCGCACAATCTCGTCGAGAGCATTCTGTTCGGCCACGAGAAGGGCGCGTTCACAGGCGCGACCGAGCGCCATATCGGCAAATTCATGGAAGCCGACGGCGGCACCATCTTCCTCGACGAGATCGGCGACCTGCCGCTCGAGGTGCAGGTGAAGCTGTTGCGCGCCGTGCAGCAGGGCGAGATCGAGACCGTCGGTGCGCGGACCGCGCATAAGGTCAATGTCCGGCTGATCTCCGCGACGAACAAGGATCTGATCGAGGAGGTCAAGAACGGCCATTTCCGCGAGGATCTCTACTATCGCCTCAACGTCTTCCCGATCACCATCCCGGCGCTGCGCAAGCGCAAGGAAGATATTCCGCATCTGGTGCGCGTCTTTGCCGAACGCTTCTCCAGCGAGCAGAAGAATGGCCGCCGCATGACGGTCAACGCCGGCGCACTGGCGCTGCTGACCGCCTATGACTGGCCGGGCAACATCCGCCAGCTCGAAAATGCGATCTTCCGCGCAGTCGTTCTGGCCGAAGGGCCGGAGCTGACGGAAGGGGACTTCCCGCAGATCGCCGCCCAGCTTCCGGAATACGAAGTCGTGGATCACCTGGCGCTGGTCGCCGACAATACCGGCCTCGATCCCGACGACAGCTATGGGGAGGAGTTCAGGGCGTCGATCTCGGGAGAGGTGCACCACCGTCTGTCCGAAGTCTCCGAAAACGCGATCGCCAGCGTCAATCCGGCCGGCGATGTGCGCAGGCTTGCCGATGTCGAGGAGGAGCTCATCCGATTCGCGCTCAAATTCTATCGCGGGCAGATGAGTCAAGTGGCGCGCAAACTTGGCATCGGCCGGTCCACACTTTATCGCAAGCTCAAAGATTACGGCATAGACCCCGATAATCCCCAGAAAGATGCGGCTTAAGCGCTTTTTATTAAGACTAAGGCAACCACGATTTGTTACTGATCATAAACCACTTGTTAGTGGCTCGTTCACTATGTAAAGAAAAGGTTGATCATGTGTGGCATTTTTGCCATCGTGTGACCGCATTTGACAGTCATCTGAGACAGTACGGGACATTGTCTGTCTGACGGGGATCGAGTTGCCGAATCTGAATGGGAATTCCAAGCCTTCGCGCTTGAGCTGGCGTATGTTGTGCGCCGACATCTGCGGAAAGGCAGCAAGGACGGCAGCGGCCGCCCTTCTTGCGCTCGCGGTTTCCTCACCGGTATTCGTTAGTACACCTTCCGAGGCAGCGGGCGACACCCGCAGCCTCAAGCTTTATTTCATCCATACCGGCGAAAAAGCCGTCATCACGTACAAGCGCAACGGCAAGTTCGATCCCAAGGGTCTGGAGCAGCTGAACCGCTTCCTGCGCGACTGGCGCAAGAACCAGCCGACGAAGATGGACCCGCGCCTGTTCGACCTGATCTGGGAAGTTTATCGCCAGAGCGGTTCGCGGGATTATATTAACGTCGTCTGCGGTTTCCGTTCACCGGGTACCAACGAGATGCTCCGCGGCCGCTCGCGCAACTCGGGCGTTGCCGAAAAGAGCCAGCATATGCTCGGCAAGGCGATGGACTTCTTCATTCCGGACGTCAAGCTTGCGACATTGCGCGGGATCGGCATGAAAATGCAGGTCGGCGGCGTCGGCTTCTATCCGAAATCGGGCTCGCCCTTCGTGCATATGGATGTCGGCGGCGTCCGCGCTTGGCCGCGCATGAGCCGCGACGAACTGGTCCGGCTTTTCCCGAACGGCAACACCATTCATATCCCGGCTGACGGCAAGCCGCTGCCCGGCTATCAGCAGGCAATGGCCGACTATAAGCGCCGCGTCAGCGGTACGCAGATAGAAATCGCCAGCGCTTCCGAATCGGCGCCGAAGCATAAAACGCTGTTTGCTGCGCTGTTTGGCGGCGGAGCGGACGAGCAGGAAGACGATTCGGACGATTCGACGCCTGTTGCCGTCGCCAAGGCAACGCCGCCGAAGGCAGCGCCCGAGCCTGCTCCTGTCGAGCCGCAGCAGACCGAAGTCGCCGATCTGAACGCGCCGGTGCCGCAGGTTCGCCCGGCATTCAGCAATCAGCCGGCCGGCAGCGACGTGGCGAGTGCGCTCGTCGCACCGCCTTCGGGTAATGCCGCGCAACAGGCCCTTGTCGCGGCGCTTCCGGCCGATCAGGCCCAGCCGCAGCAATTCGCCGATCTCAGCGCCTATAGCATTCCGGTCCCCTCACTACTCGGCCAGCGCCGCGCGCCGGGCGATGCTGAGCTCGCATCGACCGATCCTGACATGCTGACCGGAATGCCGGTTCCGACGCCGGTCGAACGCCCTGCCGTCGCCGAGAACCTTCTGGCTGCGGCCAATGCCGATCCGGAAGCAGAGGGCGACGAGGCAGATCAGGACGGCGGACTATCTCCCGCCGTCGCCGATGCGCTCGACCAGCAGAATAAGGGTGGAGAAAACCAGGTCGCCGGGCATGCGCCTGAGATGACGGTGGAGCAGGCAATCAACGCCGCGATGACGCAAAAGGCGCCTGCCGCAAAACCGCCGCTTGAGCTCGCAGCCTTGGCGCCGATGACCAAATCGGCAAGCTTCGGCGACGGCTTTGATGAACCGGCCGCCGAAAACGCCGTGGCGCAGGGCCTGCCCACCAAGGGCGGCCGCCCGACGCACAAGGAAGCCGCCGCGGCGGACGCCAGCCGCGCGACGGTTCGCACCGAGCCGAAGCTGACGCAGAAGATGATTTCGCAGTGGGCGCTGACCAATGCCCGTCTGGAAATGGCCTCCAAGCAGGTGAAGGCGCCACGTTTCGTCAGCCAGACGATGCGCGCGCAGCCGACTACCGTTTATACCGAAGGTTTCAACGTCAAGACCGCTTCGGTCGACCCGGCCCGCTTCAGCGGCACGGCTGTGAACTTCATGGAAGTGCGCAAGTTCAATACCAATTGAACTTGCCGATACCCCGAACATCAAAACCGTCGGAGCGATCCGGCGGTTTTTCTTTTGGCTGCTTCGACCAGCGGCGGACAGTCGTTGTGGCTAATGCAGCCTAAAGCGCGTCGCAGCAAATTTGAATCATGAGACACGCTTTAGCTCTTTGTTTTGATGCATGTCGTTATCCCGGAACCGCTTCACACTTCCGGGCGACATGCATTGGGCAAAAGAAAAGCCGCCGGGCGGCCCGGCGGCTTTTCGACATGTCAGCAATGAGGGGCGGATCAGCCTTCCGGCGGCGACTCGATCATGCCGAGTGCGTGCAGGTAGGTGTCGAGGATCGCTTCCTCTTCCATGCGCTCCTGCTCGTCCTTCTTGCGCAGCGCCACGACCTTCTTCAGGATCTTGGTATCGAAGCCCATTCCCTTGGCTTCGCCATAGACGTCCTTGATGTCGTCGGCGATGGTCTTCTTTTCTTCTTCCAGCCGTTCAATGCGCTCGATGAAAGCGCGGAGCTGGTCGCGGGCGACGCCATGAGCATCAGACATCGTGTTCTCCTGATTGGGGATGATCAATTCGAAGGCACGTGACTGCCGCGAAGCGGCGTCACGGTCAAGCCTGTTCGGGGTCGGCCAGGCTATTTGTTTGGGTTGTTCAGTTCAAAAGCAGCCTTTTGCATAGGTGAGGCCTCGTTCTGGTGGAGTTTTTTCCAGTCCTCGTAGGGCATGCCGTAGACCATCTCGCGCGATTCGTCTTTGGTGACGGGCGCGCCGTCGGCCTCGGCTGCCTCGCGATACCAGTTCGACAGGCAGTTGCGGCAAAAGCCGGCGAGGTTCATCAGGTCGATATTCTGCACGTCGCTGCGCTCGCGAAGATGCGCGACAAGGCGGCGGAATGCGGCGGCCTCGAATTCGGTCTGCTGTTGTTTGCTGAGCGCGGTCATCTCGCTCTCCTTTCAATAGGGGCCTGTGCGCGAGACGTGGACGTCGTATTCGTGCAAGGCGGGATCAGCGTTCATTGCCGCAAAGATCGGCGCGAGGCGCTCGGCCCATGCCGCTATGCCGGCCTCGTCTGCAATCAGGTCCTGACGGACTTCGAGCAGCGCATGCGGAATGCCGGTGATCATGCAGTGGCGGTACATGGTATCGCCCTTCAGTGCGCCATCATAGGGTTCGTTGTCGCCGACGATAAGATCGGGATCGGCGCGCAGCATGTTCAGTAGCGGGCCGACGGCGCGATGATCGCTGTCCCAAAGCACGGCGGCGTGCCAGGGGCGGGGAATACCTTTCCAGGCGGGCGTGAAGGAGTGCAGCGACAGCACCAGCGGCGCCTTCCCGGTGGCGTTCGCCACCCTGTCGATCGTTGCGGCGACGGCGTGGTGATAGGGGCGATGGAAGGTTTCGATGCGGTTCTCCCACTCCTGCGGCGTGATCGGATGATTGCCGGATATGACGGCGCCGTCGGAGATTTTCATGATCAGGGTCGGATCGTCTTCGCCGCGGTTCGGGTCGATCAGCAGGCGCGAGAAGCCGCCGAGCACCGCGGGTACGCCGAGGCTTTCCGAAAGCTGCCGCGTCAGGCCCTCGATGCCGATGTCATAGGCGATGTGGCGGGTGAAGGCCGCCTCCGGCAGGCCGAGCCGGCCATAGTGTGCGGGAAGGCGGTTCACCGCGTGATCTGCGAGGATCACCATGCCTTTGTCATGTTTGCCGGATAGGATTTCGAAGGATTGGAAGTCGTCCATCAGGAATTGCCGTTCGTCATTGCGCAGTCGGGCAGTGATCGCATGCGTCCGCGCCAGGTTCAAGCGCCGCAGGCGGACAGAGGTTGAGCCGACCCTCGACGGGCGGTTTGTGAAAGGAAATATAATCGATTAGCATTGCGTTGACTTTCGCTTGACGGCGGCGCAAGAAGACAAGCATACGAATAACCGTGGAGCTATTTGGGAGCCGTGTTGATCCAAGCCGCGCCAAGTTTCCTCACGCGGTCCGGACCGCTGGTCCGTCTCGCTCTGTTTGCACTTGCAGCCTTTATGCCGTTCTTCATCGCAGATGCCGCGCGCGCCGATTTTCGCGTCTGCAACGGAACGCAAAATCTCGTCGGCGTGGCGATCGGCTATCGGGCCAAGGACGGCTGGATGACGGAAGGCTGGTGGCAGGTGCCGGCAACGACCTGCGCCGTGTTGATCGAGGGAGAATTGCAATCGCGTTATTATTACCTCTACGCAGAGGACGCCGCCCGGGGAGGACGATGGACGGGGGACGTGCAGATGTGCGTGGCGGAAAACGAGTTCAAGATCTCGGGTGTGCAGGATTGTTATGCCCGCGGTTACCAGAAGATGGGTTTCAAGGAATATGACACGGGCCGCCAGGGCAGCTGGATGGTTCAACTCTCCGACACCCCAGGGACGCAAGAAAGCCAGAATTGATGAAGCGTAATCGCAAAATTAAAATCCTCGCCACCCTCGGGCCCGCCTCCGCTGAGGAATCGATGATCGAGAAGCTGCATCAGGCCGGCGCCGATGTCTTCCGCATCAATATGAGCCATGCGAGCCACGATGTGATGCGTACGCTCATCCAGCGCATCCGCTCGGTCGAGGCGCGCTCCGGCCGGCCGATCGGCATTCTCGCCGACCTGCAGGGACCGAAACTGCGAGTCGGCAAGTTCGTCGACAGCAAGGTCGACCTGAAACCCGGCCAGACCTTCACGCTCGACAACAACGAAGCGCTCGGCGACCAGAACCGCGTCTATCTGCCGCATCCCGAGATCCTGGAATCGGTGCAGCCCGGCCACCGCCTGCTGATCGACGACGGCAAGCTCGCGCTGCGCGCCGAAAAATGCGATGGCAAAAGCATCGTTACCACCGTTATTTCGGGCACGCGCATCTCCGACCGCAAAGGCGTCAGCCTTCCCGACACGCTGCTCGGCGTCGGTGCGCTGACGGACAAGGACCGCGCCGATCTCGACGCCGTGCTTGCCACCGACGACGTCGACTGGGTGGCGCTTTCCTTCGTGCAGCGTCCTGACGACCTTGCCGAAGTGCGCAAGATCGCCCGCGGCCGTGTCGGCCTGATGTCGAAGATCGAAAAGCCGCAGGCTCTCGAGCGTATCGAGGAAATCATCGAGCTTTCCGATGCCTTGATGGTCGCTCGCGGCGATCTCGGCGTCGAAATGCCGCTCGAATCGGTTCCCGGCATCCAGAAGCAGTTGATCCGCGCCTGTCGCCGTTCGGGCAAGCCGGTGGTCGTCGCCACGCAGATGCTGGAATCGATGATCTCGGCGCCGGTGCCGACGCGCGCGGAAGTTTCCGACGTCGCAACCGCCGTCTTCGAAGGCGCCGATGCCGTCATGCTCTCGGCCGAGTCGGCCTCGGGGGACTATCCGGTCGAAGCCGTTTCGACCATGGCGTCGATTGCCACCGCCATCGAGCGCGAGCCGCATTATCCGGGCATCATCTATGCCCAGCGCGCCCAGCCGGAAGCGACCGGTGCCGATGCGATCTCGCTCGCTGCGCGCCAGATCGCCGAGACGCTGAAGCTGTCAGCGATCGTCTGCTACACCTCGTCGGGCACGACAGGCCTTCGCGCCTCACGTGAGCGTCCGCAGGTGCCGATCCTGGCGCTGTCGCCGATCATCAAGACGGCACGCCGTCTTGCCGTCGTCTGGGGCCTGCATTGCGTCGTCACGCATGACGCGACCGATCTCGACGACATGGTCAACCGCGCCTGCCGCATCGTCGCCGACGAAGGCTTCGGCAAGCCCGGCGACCGCATCATCATCTCGGCCGGCGTGCCGCTCGGCACACCCGGCGCCACGAATATGATCCGCATCGCCTATATCGGTTCCGACGGCCAGAGCGGCATCTGATCCGATCGCATCCCTTCGAAAGCCCGCCGCCTCAAAGAAGCGGCAGGCTTTTTCGTTGATGGCCGGGGCATTGCCAAGGGCGCCGGTGCATGCAAGTTTCCTCCCCTATAGCGCTAAAGCGCGTCGCGATCTTTCAGATTCGCTTGTCACGCTTTAGGTCTTTGTTTTTGCCCATGTCTTTATCGCAAAACCGCTGCACACTTTTGCGAGACATGCTCTAGGTTCGGAGGGATCATCATGGATATCGTTACGCTTATGGCTTTTGCAGCCGTTTCCTTTGTCGGTATCGCCACGCCGGGCCCGACAGTGCTGCTGGCGCTGACCAACGGTTCGCGGCATGGCCTCCGCCGGGCAATGGCCGGCATGATTGGTGCCGTCCTCTCCGATTTCGTGCTGATCGGTGCTGTGGCGGTGGGGCTCGGTGCGCTGCTGTCGGCATCGGAATTCTGGTTCTCGATGCTGAAATGGGCCGGTGCCGCCTATCTCGCCTTTCTCGGCATCATGCTGCTGCGCTCGAAGGGCGGGATCGATGCGGCGTTGAAAGCAGGTGCGCCGGCGGGGACGACGTCGACTTTCTCGATCGGGCTGAAGAGCTTCATGGTCGCGGCGACCAATCCGAAGGGCTATTTGTTCTTCTCGGCCTTCCTGCCGCAGTTCATCGATCCGGCGCTGCCGCAGGTAACGCAATATGGGCTGCTCGCGCTCACCTTTGCCGTGCTCGATTTCCTCATTATGTTCGGCTACGCCTTCTTCGGCTCGCAGGCGGTGCGTTTCCTGAAAACCTCGGGCGCCCTATGGCTGGAGCGCGCCTGCGGCGGCGCGCTGCTGGCGCTTGCCGGCTCGCTCGCCCTTTATCGCCGGGCAACCGTTTGAGTTCAGGTTCGAGGCAGGGATAGGTGACCGAGGCGATAGGCCTGCATGTGCTCGCCGCACTCGGGGATTTCTCGCCATAGCCTGAAGCGCACCCGCGTCCATGTCGTCGGCTCGAAACCGCGGATGGAGGCGAGGGCGCCTGCCCGAACCTCTGCTTCAGCCTCAGCGCTTTCGGCGTCGCGAATATCGGCAAGCGGCGCATACGGCTCCATTTGCAGGATCTCGCGGGTGGCAAACCTGGCAGCGGCAATATCGGGCGAGACTTCCGCCTGCCAGACGATCCAGGTTTTTACCTGCGGCCAACCGAAGGCGCCGGCGAGCGTTTGGAAAGCGGGGCCGCAGAGGAAGTCGCTTGCCCCTTCCGGCTTTTGCCAGAGGTAGAAGGGCGCATAAAGATTGTCGGGGCTGGCGAATTCGCCATGGCGGGCGCTGAGATAGGCCTTGAAGCCGAGATTGGGGAAACCGTCGAGCAGCGGTCCCTTGTCGCGGATGCGGCGGTCGATGATCGACATGTCGTAATCGGCGGGCAGGGTGAAGCTGTATTGCATGGCGATCATGATCGTGCCTCCACCGGCTGCAACCATTCGACGATGCTGCCGTTTTCCGTTGCTTGAATGCTGAGATAGCCGAAGGGACTGTCATGGGCCGCGCCATGCCAGTGACGCTCGCCGGCCGCAAACCAGACGGCGTCGCCGGCGCGCAGTTCCGCGACGGGACCACCCTCGCTCTGCGCCAGCCCATGACCCGAAAGCACATAGAGCAACTGGCCCCGAGGGTGCGTATGCCAGCGGGTGATGGTCCCGGGATCGAGTGTGGCGCGCATGGCCGTGTTTTCGCCATCGGCGCTGCCTTCAAGCAGCATCTCGACCCAGAAAGGCGCCGTGGCGACACCCTCCGGCGAGCGCACCGCCCTTCCGGGGCGGCTGACCGTCATGGCCTTCGGGTTCGAATCGCTCATCGTTGGCCTCCGGCCGCCCGCAGCCGCCAATCGGGGTCGGTCATCTGGGCGATGCCGTTGCCGAAGGACCAGTCTTCCGGGGCACTAGTGCTGATGACAATCATCACATCCTCGGGCCGGAGGCCCGGTGACTGCGCCAGCAGATCGGCGAGCCGCCGATAGAGCGCCGCCTTCATCTCGACCGTGCGGGGCCGGCCGATGGTGATCGAGATATAGACGAAATCGTTTGAGCGCGGCCCGGCAAGATAGCTGCTGTCGAAGATCAGCTCGTTTTCATCATGCTGATGGATGGCTTGAAAGCGGTCGTTTTCCGGCACGTCGAAGGTTTCGACCAGGGCGCGCTGGATGGTGTCGGCGAGTGCCGTAAGATACTCCGGCGACTTGCCTCTGCGGAGAGAAATGCGAACGAAGGGCATCGGGGGCTCCATGGTTTGGGCCGTTCGTCGGCCTTGACAACAGCACCATCGCACGACACGATGGTACCGAAAATCAGAATTTTATGAACTGATAATCCTAAAAAATGGGATTGTATGATGCGACGGACGATCTTCGATCTCGATGTGCTTCGAGCCTTTTCGACCGGCATGGAACTCGGCAATTTCGCCAAGGCGGCCGAAAAGCTCGGACGTTCAACCTCGGCGGTGAGCGCGCAGCTGAAGAAGCTGGAGGAACAGGCGGGCACGCCGATCTTCCGCAAAGCGGGGCGCGGGCTGGCGCTCACCGATGCCGGCGAGACGATGCTCGGTTATGCCAGGCGGCTGCTGGAGTTGAATGACGAGGCGGCTGCGGCCGTGCACAGCATCGAGCTGGAAGGCTGGGTGCGGCTCGGCCTGCAGGAGGATTTTGGCGAGACCCTGCTGCCGGAGGTGCTCGGCCGCTTCGCGCGGGCGCATCCGAAGGTCCGCATCGAGGCGCGGGTGGTGCGCAATGTCGAACTGCTTGAGCGCGTCACCTCAGGCAAGCTTGATCTGGCGCTCGCCTGGAGCGACGGTACGGTGACGGCACATTGCGAACGGATCGGCGAGGTGCCGATGCGCTGGATCGGGCCTGTCGAGAGATCGCCCGGCTGGCATGCGGCAACTGGCGAGCCGATACCGCTCGCCTCGCTGGAGGCGCCGTGCCTGATGCGCAGTGCGGCGACCCGGGCACTTGACGAGGCCGGCATTTCCTGGCGTCTCGCCTTCGTCAGCTCCAGCCTCGGCGGCCTCTGGGCAGCGGCGGCTGCAGGCCTCGGCATCACTATCCGCACACCGATCGGATTGCCGGCAAAGGTCCGGCCGCTGGCGCCGGAGACGATCGGCTTGCCTGATTTGCCGAAGCTCGGGCTGGTCCTGCATCGGGCCGAAGCCGAACCGCAGCCGGCGGCGGCCCGGCTTGCCGAGCTCGTGCTGCAGTCGGTGAATGGCGCGCTTCGCGGGACGGCGGCCTGACATTGCCGCATTGACCCTTCGATCGCGTGGCTATAGCTTCGGACTGCTATGAAGACGATCACTCTCAATATCGCTACGGCCTTCTTCTTGAGCCTTTAAAGCTCTGCCTTCGGGCATCGGAAGATGCGGCCGCTTGCCAACCTTCGCGGCTGGCGCGTTGCCGTGGACTGCAACCACCCTGCATCTGGCCAAGGAAAGAGCCAGCAGGATTGGCGATAGAGAGATATTTCATGACATCGAATGTTTACCCACCGGCGCTGAGCGCCGCGCAGATCGAGCAATTCATCGAGGATGGCTTTATCCGGATCGACGAGGCTTTTCCCCGCGAATTGGCCCAGGAAGCTCGTGCCATCATGTGGTGCGATATTCCCTTCGGTGCGGATGATCCAAGAACATGGACGCAACCGGTCGTGCGGCTTGCCGGTTATGGTGGAGGCCCGTTCGAGAAAGCTGTCAACACACCCGTATTGCAATTCGGCGTTCGACCAGCTTGTCGGCAGAGGGCGCTGGGAGCCACGCACCGGGCTTGGCAGTTTCCCGGTGCGCTTTCCCCATCCGGACGATCCCGGCGATGCCGGCTGGCATGTCGATCTGAGCTTTCCCGGTGGGGGTTCCGATCCGAACGAGCAGCGGGACTTTTCCGCCCGGCGGGTGAATATCACCTCGCGCGGACGGGCGCTGCTGATGCTTTTCCTGTTCTCGGATGTCGGGGAAGAGGATGCGCCGACCCGCATCCGTATCGGCTCGCACAAGGATGTCGCGCGCCTTCTGGCACCGGCGGGTGAGGCGGGTATGGCCCATCTCCGGCTGGAGCATGTCGGTGAAGCCCGGCCGCTGGCCTTGGCGACGGGGCAGGCCGGCACGGTCTATCTGTGCCATCCATTCCTGATCCATGCAGCACAAAAGCATGGCGGCAATGAACCGCGCTTCATGGGACAGCCCGGCCTTGCACCGTCCGAACCGCTTCGGCTTGAGCGGAAGGACGGCGTCTATTCGCCGGTCGAGATAGCAATCCGCCGGGCGCTTCACTCCATCTGACGGTTGAATGCGGCATTCGGCTCAAGAGAGCCGGATGCCTCACGATGCCCTCAGCCGAAGCGTTCCAACGCCATGGCGAAGATATCTGCATCGACATTGCCGCCGGAGGTGACGGCGACCACCGTGTCGCTTTCCAGCGCCTCGCCATGGAAGAGGGCGGCGGCGAGCGCCACCGCGCCGCCCGGCTCGACCACGATCTTCAGCCTGACGAAGGCGAGCGCCATGGCGCGCAGCGCCTCTTCGTCGGTGACGACGATGCCGGCGCCGGCGAGGCGCTTGAGGATCGGGAAGGTGATATTTCCCGGCTGCGGCGTGACGATCGCATCGCAGATAGAGCCTGATATCGCCACGTTGCGCTCGATCCTGCCGGAGGCGAGCGAGCGGGCGGTGTCGTCGAAATCCTTGGGCTCGCAGGGCCGGACGCGAAAGCCGGGGGCGCTGGCTTCAAGCGCGAGCGCGATGCCGGAGGTCAATCCGCCGCCCCCGCAGGGCACGAGGACTTCGGCTGATGTCACGCCTTCCTCTTCCGCCTGCTCGGAGATTTCGAGGCCGGTCGTGCCCTGGCCGGCGATGACAAGCGGTTCGTCGAAGGGCTTGATCAGCGTCAGGCCGCGCTCGGCCGACAGCCTCGCGCCGATCTCGTCGCGGTCCTCGTTGACGCGGTCGTAGAGCACCACCTCGGCGCCGAAGGCGCGGGTGTTGGCGATCTTCAGCTTCGGCGCGTCGCTCGGCATGATGATGACGGAGGGCACATTGTGCAGCTTGGCGGCAAGGGCGACACCCTGGGCATGGTTGCCGGAGGAAAACGCGATAACGCCCTTCGCGCGCACTGCCGGATCGAGGCCGGAGACGGCCGACCAGCCGCCGCGAAACTTGAACGAGCCGGAATGCTGCAGGCATTCGGCCTTCATGAACAGACGCCGGCCGGCGATCTCGTTCAGGAAGGGAGAGGAGAGAAGCGGCGTGCGCCTCGCGTGGCCGCGCAGACGGGCGCGGGCGGCGACAATCATTTCAATGCTGGCCATTCGGGAATCGTCCTGCTTGCGGGTTCGCTCATGCTTAGGGCGCGGCCAGCCATTTGTGAACGGCGACTTTGTCACCGTGACATGAATGGCCTGTCGCATTTGCCGCCCGCTGCTGGCGACCGTCAGTAGCCGTTCGCCGAGCCTTCCGCCGCGCGGCTGTCCATGGCGCCGTTATAGCGCGCACCACCGCCCTTTTCGATGGCGGCGAGGCTTTTGCCGCCGACGAGGATGCCGGCGGCCTGGCCCCAGAGCGGCGCATCATTGCCGCCGTCGAAGCTGTAGCCCATGGCGGCGAGGGTCTTTTCCGTATCGGGCGAAATTGCATAGGGTTCGAGATAGACCTTGTCGGGCTGCCATTGATGGTGGATACGCGGCGCATTCACCGCCTGGCTGATATCCATGCCGAAATCGACGACGTTCAGGATCGCCTCCAGCGTGATGGTGATGATGCGCGAGCCGCCGGGGCTGCCGATCACCATGAAGGGCTTGCCGTCCTTGGTGACGATCGTCGGGCTCATCGAGGAGAGCGGTGTCTTCTTCGGAGCGATGGCGTTCGCCTCGCCCTGGACGAGGCCATAAAGGTTCGGCACGCCGGGCTTGGAGGTGAAATCGTCCATCTCGTTGTTGAGCAGGACGCCGGTGCCGGGCGCGACGACCGCGGCGCCGAAAGACCCGTTCAGCGTATAGGTGACGGCGACCGCATTGCCCTCGTCGTCGATGATCGAATAATGCGTCGTCTCGGTGCTTTCCTTGCCGCCGAGCGGTTTAAGGTTGGCCGACGTGCCGGCCTTGTAGGGATCGATCTTGGCAGCGATCTCCTTGGCATAGGTCTTGTCGATGAGCTTTGCGACGGGGTTCTCGACGAAATCGGGATCGCCGAGCGCAGCGTTGCGGTCGACATAGGCGTAGCGCATGGCCTCGACCATCACATGCGCGGTGTCGGCCGAGCCGTAGCCCAGGTAGGAAAGCGGATAACCTTCCAGAACGTTGAGGATCTCGCAGATTATGACACCGCCGGAGGAAGGCGGCGGCGAGGAGATGATGTCGTAACCGCGATAATTACATTCGACCGGCTTCAACTCGCGCACGGCATATTGCTCGAAATCTTGCCTGGCGAGGATACCGCCCTTGGCCTGGCTTGCCTTGACGATCGCCTCGGCGGGCGCAGCCTTGTAGAAGGCGTCAGGACCTTTTTCGGAAATGGCCGCCAGGACCGCGGCAAGGTCGGGCTGCTGGAGCTTTTCACCCGATGCATAGGCTTTGCCATCGGGTTTCAGGAAAATCTTCGCCGCCGCCTCGTCCTTGGCGAGCCGTTTGGCGCTGCCGGCGAAACTTGCGGCATCGCCCTGTTCCAGCGTGTAGCCTTCCCTGGCGAAACGAAGTGCCGGTGCGATCAGATCCTGGCGCGGCTTTGTGCCGTATTTCTCGCGCGCGGTTTCGAAGCCCATGACGGAACCGGGAACGCCGACGGCAAGATAGCCGTCGAGGCTGGCGCGCGGCACGATATCGCCTTTGGCATCGAGATACATGGTCTTCGTGGCGGCAAGCGGCGCGCGTTCGCGGAAATCGAGGAAGGTCTTGGTGCCGTCCTTCAGGCGGATGGTCATGAAGCCGCCTCCGCCGAGATTGCCGGCCGAGGGATAGACGACCGCCAGCGCATAGCCGACGGCGACGGCTGCATCGACGGCATTGCCGCCGCCCTTCAGCACCTCGACGCCGACATCGGTCGCCAGATGCTGGGCGGTGACGACCATGCCGTGCTCGGCCTCGACAGGCGCGGGCGAGGCGGCGAAGGCCGACGTCAGGCTCAGCGACAGTGCCGAAATGACGGAGATCGTGCCGATATGCAGGCGGTCCATGATTTCCCCTCCTATGGACAATGATGGAAAACATATGGGGCTGCGACGGCCCGAGGCAATGCAAGGGATTAGCTTTAGGCAAGAAGCTCGGCGAGTTTCCGGTTGGTGTCTTCATCGTCCAGCGGCGTGTAGACAACGAGCTTCATCTCCGGCCGGCTCGTCAATGTCAGCCCTGTATGCTCGAAGCACATGCGGCCTTTAACCGGATGATCGATGCGCTTGATACCCGACAGCGGGCTGACGACCTCGTGGCGCTGCCACCAATCACGAAATTCAGAGCTTGCCTGTTTCAGCAGTGCGATTAGGCGCTCGAAATCCGGATCACCGGCATAACGCGCGCTGTCGGCGCGAAACATCGCCAGTGAGACGCGGGCAACCGCCTCCCAATCGACGAGCAGCCGGCGATGCGCCGGGTCGGCGAAGAGGCGATGCATAGTGTTGCGCTCGTCACGGTCGAGTGTGTCATAACCACCGAAGAGTACTTCGGCGGCGCGGTTCCAGGCGAGCACATCCCACCGGCGGCCAAGCACATAGGCCGGTTGGTGGGTGAGGTTGGCGAGCATGCGCTTCAGCGGTTCGTCGACGAATTCGGGCGCGCTGGATACTGTCTGCGCCGTCTGGCGGTCGTTGAGGGTGAAGAGATGTTGGCGCTCGGCCTCGTCGAGGTGCAGCGCATCGGCAAGGGCATTGAGCACCTGTGCCGAGGGTCTGATGTCACGGCCCTGTTCCAGCCATGTGTACCAGGTGGTGCCGACGCCGGCGAGCATGGCGAGTTCCTCACGCCTCAGACCTGGCGTGCGCCGGCGAAAACCCTCCGGCAAGCCGACTTCGGACGGCGCCAGCCGCTCGCGACGAGAACGCAGGAAGGCTGCGAATTCACGGCGGCGGGCTTCGAATGTATCGGCTCTCTGGTCCATGCCGGGGATCATATCAGTATTGATACCAGGATAAAAATGGAACTGTTTGACATTTCCAGGCGGCGCATGATGCAGGCGTCGCGGGTGATTGAAGCGCCTGCGGCTCGACTAGAACAGGATGATTTTAGGCCCGGTCGGCCTAAAGTCTGAATCCTGTTCTAAATTCAAGAGTTAGAGCATGATGTCGTCCGAAAACCGCTCATACTTTTCGGCATCATGCTCTAATCAAGGAGCAGCATCATGTCTTTACAGCATGTCGTCGTCATCGGCGGTTCTTCCGGCATCGGCCTTACTACGGCGAAACTACTTTTGAAACAGGGATATACGGTCACCATTGCGGGCCGTGATGGTGACAAACTTGCCGCGGCAAAAGCATCGCTCGACGGTGATCTGCGCAGCCTCGTGCTCGATGCGGCGAAGCTATCCGCACTCGGGAAGGCTTTTTCCGGGATCGGCGCGTTCGATCATCTGGTGCTGGCGATGGGCAGCGGTCACGGCGCCGGGCCTTTTGCTACACTCGACATGGCTGATCTGCTGGCCGGGTTCCAGACCAAGCTCATTCCGCATGCCGCGGCAGCCCAGGCGGCGCTGCCGCTGTTGCAGCCGGGCGGCAGCATCACCTTCGTTTCGGCGGTCAGTGCGCAGGCCGCGATGCCCGGTACGGCTGGGCTTGCTGCCGTCAATGCCGGCATCGAGGCAATGGTGCCGGTGCTGGCCGCCGAATTGAAGCCGTTGCGTGTCAACGGCGTTTCACCTGGGGTCATCGATACGCCGTGGTGGAGTTTCCTGCCCTCGGAGCAGCGTGACAACGTCTTTGCGGACTTCGCCAGCCGCACGCCGGTCGGTCGCGTCGGCAGGCCGGAGGATATCGCGGAGGCGATCGCCTTCCTGATCGGAAACGGCTTCATGAGTGGCCACGTGATCACCTGCGACGGCGGTGTGCGTCTCAGCGCCTGATGCGGGTTTCGGTGTTGCTGCCGATGGTTTCACCGGCGGAAACTCGAGCCGTAGAGGTTATGCGCCGTGAAGGGCGCCTGGCCGCAACGATGGCACGGCTGCAAGCGTTCGATCGCGTGATGCGGCGGCGAGCCTCTCTTCGGCCCGGCGCGCGATCGCCTGCAGGTCGCGCGGCATGCCGGCGATCTTCTCGATGGCGGCAATGGCGACATCGGTTGCGAGATAATCCGGCTTGTGGCCGACGCCGCGAACGGTGATGAGTTCGGAGCCTGCTATATCACGGGCCAGGCCGCGTGAATGCAGGTGCTCCCAGACGATCTCGTCACTGTCGCCTGTGATGATGACGGTCGGCGCGGTGATCTGAGAATAGCGCGGCGACTGTTCCTTCACATAGGCAAGCAGTCTCTTGAAATCGGCGGCATTGTTGTGGAAAGCGTCGGGCCGCAGCACCAGCGAGGGACCGGTCCTTTCGATGTAATCGGCGGGGCGCGGATTGGGGTGGAAGACGTTCCGCGTTCCGCGTTCCAGCCGGCTGAGACCGAGCGGCACGACGATCGCGTGGTTGAAGAGCCAGCCGAGGACCGGCACGGTTGCGACGTGATAATACCAGTCGATGCCGCCCGGCCAGGGGTGGGTGGCGGGGGCGAGGAAAAGCAGGCCCGAGGTCTTGTCGGGATGGCGCAGACCGAAAGCGGCGGTGATTGCGCCGCCGAAGGAATGGCCGACGATGACAGCTTTTTCGATGCCGCGCTTTTCCATCAGGCTGGCGATCGCATCGGCCTGACCGGAAGGGACAGCGTTGTCAGGGCCGCCGCGTTCGGAATAACCGTGGCCGGGACGATCGACGAAGAGCATCTCGGCCCGGCCTTCGAGTGCTGCGCGAAAGGCGACGACCTGGTCGAGCAGATTGCCGCTGGCGCCGTGAATGAAGACGAGGGCCGGCAGGTCGGCGCCTTCGGGACGCTCGATATGGACGGCATTCATGCGGTAGCCGCCGACATCCGTCAGTTCGCCGATATTCGGATAGGTCTGTTCGAATTGCCGCGCCTTGTAGGAGGAGTAACCGATAGCGGCGGCGAGCGGGGCGAGAAGAGCGGAAACTTCTGCAAGCATGATCTTAACGGGCGATAGTTGCGGCGGTTTTGCCGAGAGCGGACGCGCTGCGTCGTTTCCCGTCTAAAGTTCTAAATTGCGCGGCTTGGCCGGAGGTCAAGATCAACGCCCGAGGATCAGGTGCGGTTGCCGGCAAGTTTTTCAGCAAGCGTGTTGACCTGTTCCTGCGCGGTGCGTTCGGCGGGGTAGATGTCAAGAAAACGCTCCCAGGCCTTCAAGGTCAGCTGGTCGTTGCCGGAATTGCTGAGGATCGCCGCCATGCCGGAGAGCGCGCCGAAATGGCGCGGCTCGAGATCGAGCACCCGTTCGATATCGGACATCGACTTGCGATAATTGCCCATGACGAAGTTCAGCGTCGCGCGGCGGTTCCAGCTTTCGGCATAATCGGGTTTCAGCGCGATCGCCTCGTCAAGGAAATCGAGGGCGGCGGGATTGCGCTTTTCCTCGATCGCCTTGTCGGCCCACTGCATCAGCAGATTGATCGTGGCGCTGCCGGAATCGTTCCATTCGATGCGGATCTCATTGGCGATGCCGCTGGCTTTGTCGGGGTCGCGCTCGCGTTTCAGCTGGCTGAAGAGTTGGTCGAGGTGCTGTTTCGGCGAATTGTTGGCATCCGCCGGCTCGACGATAACCTCCTTTTTCGTGGCGGCGGCCGGCTTTTCCGCGGCGGCGGCCGGAAAGGAGGAGGTGAGCAGAATGAGGGCAAGCGGCAGCGCCGCTGATGTCAAAGCAAAAAAGCGCATGGCGGGCATATTAGCCCGCCAGCGCCGAAGATCAAACAAATTTGACGTGATCACCGCAGCGACCCACCGGATATATCTGCCAGCGCAAGCTCACGCGGCAGGGCGATCCGGACGCGCGAAATCAGCCCTGACGAGCCTTGAAGCGCGGGTTCAGCTTGTTGATGATGTAGATGCGGCCCTTGCGGCGAACCAGACGGTTGTCACGGTGACGAGCCTTGAGCGACTTGAGCGAATTCTTGATCTTCATTTTTCTGATCCGCGATCTCT
>Ga0209051_1000875_pt1 | contig 30448 bp, 28 predicted proteins | sample AraplaCvi_mMS_r2_2_FD_184286 | JGI IMG/M metagenome (GOLD analysis project Ga0209051, IMG submission 184286) | Arabidopsis root microbial communities from North Carolina, USA - plate scrape MF_Cvi_mMS_r2 (SPAdes) (version 2) | ecosystem: Host-associated > Plants > Roots > Endosphere | place...
TTTCTTGATGCCTGGAACCTCTCGGATGCAACCTTCAACTTTACTGAAAAGGCAATGATTGCCTTTGCGATGGCGTTGCTGGTCATCGCCGGCGAGATCGATCTGTCGGTCGCCGCCATCATCGCACTTGCCTCGACCGCCATGGGTGCGGCCGCCCAGCTTGGCGTCGGCGCGCCCGGGCTCGTACTCATCGGCATCGTCGTCGGGCTGGTCTGTGGCATGTTCAACGGCTTCCTCGTCTCGGTCATGAAACTGCCGTCGATCGTCGTGACGATCGGGACGATGAGCCTCTTCCGCGGGATCTCCTACATCGTCCTCGGAGACCAGGCCTACGGCGGTTACCCGGAGGAGTTCGCCTTCTTCGGCCAGGGCTATGTGTTCTGGGTGTTTTCCTTTGAATTCGTCCTTTTCATCGTGCTGGCGATCGCATTCTCGATCCTGCTGCATGCGACGAATTTTGGCCGCCAGGTCTATACGATCGGCAACAATGATTTCGCCGCCCGCTTTTCCGGCATCCCCGTCGAGCGGGTGAAATTCATTCTCTTCGTCCTGACCGGCGTGATGAGCGGGATTGCTGCGGTCTGCCTGACATCGCGGCTTGGCTCGACCCGTCCCTCTATCGCGCAGGGTTGGGAGCTCGAAGTCGTTACCATGGTGGTTCTCGGGGGTGTTTCCATTCTCGGCGGCTCCGGCAAGATCGGCGGTGTCGTGATCGCTGCCTTTGTCATGGGCCTGGTGACCTTCGGCCTCGGGCTTCTCAATGTTCCGGGCATCGTAATGTCTATCTTTATTGGCCTGCTCCTCATCATCACGATCGCAATTCCAATCGTTGCACGACGCATCAAGACCATGAGCTCGAAGTGAGTGGACAAATGACGATCGAAAAGCACGCCTTCAAGATGACGCTCAATCCGGGAATGGAAGCCGAATACAGGAAACGGCATGACGAAATTTGGCCGGAGCTGGTCGAATTGCTGCATCAATCCGGGGCGAGCGACTACTCGATCCACCTCGATCGGGAGACAAATACGCTGTTCGGCGTCCTGAGCCGTCGTGCCGACCATACGATGACGAGCCTGCCCGACCACCCCGTGATGAAAAGATGGTGGGTGCATATGGCTGACATAATGGCCACCAATCCTGACAATTCGCCGGTCCAGAGTGATCTCGTTACCGTCTTTCACATGCCATGACCACGCAGGATTTCAGACACGTCGCCGTTTTCGATATCGGCAAGACCAACGCCAAGGTTGTAGTGCTCGACAGTGCATCGGGTGCGGAAATCGCGGTGGCGAAGACACCGAATACGGTCCTTAGGCACGGTCCCTATCCACATTATGATATTGACGGTCTCTGGGCCTTCGCGATCGGGGCGCTCCGATCCTTTGCAGAAACACCGGGTTTCGATGCAATTTCCGTCACAACGCACGGGGCATCTGCAGCTCTCCTCGACGCAACCGGCACTCTTGCCATGCCCGTGCTCGACTACGAGCACGACTATCCCGAAGAGATCAGCAAAGCCTATGCGCGCCTGCGCCCTGCCTTCGACGAGACCTATTCGCCTCATCAGATGATGGGGCTGAATGTCGGAGCGCAACTGCATTACCAGAAGACCAACTTTCCTGACGAATTCGCAAACGTTGCGACAATCGTCATGTACCCCCAATACTGGACGGGGCGACTGGCTGGCGTCTTTTCGAACGAGGTGACATCACTCGGCTGCCATACCGACCTGTGGGATCCCCGTCACGGCCGATATTCCTCGCTCGTCGATACGCTTGGCATTCGGGAGCTGATGGCACCGATCCGGTCTGCCTTCGACCCGCTCGGCATGGTCCTCCCTGGTGTCACGCGGGAGATTGGCCTGCGATCGGATATTCCCGTCTATTGCGGCATCCACGATTCCAACGCCTCCCTGCTCCCGCACCTAGTGGCTCGTGCCGCGCCGTTCGCCGTCGTATCGACCGGAACCTGGGTCGTCACGTTCGGCGTGGGAGGTGACTTCGATCGTCTCGATCCCCGCCGCGATACGCTTGCGAATGTCGATGCCTATGGCCGCGCCGTTCCTTCGTCACGGTTCATGGGAGGCCGCGAGTTCGAAACCATATTGCGCGAGATCGGAAGTACCAGCGAAGAATATGTTCGCCGCGCCGTCGAGCACGTGATTTCGGAGGGCGTCATGCTGCTTCCCAATGTCGTGTCGGGCTCCGGTCCGTTTCCGGGCAAGAAGGGCAGATGGCTCAACGCCGAGGGCGCCAGCGCCGAACACCGCTACGCGGCCCTGTGCCTGTATCTTGCTCTGATGAGCCAGACCTGCCTCGACCTCGTCGTCGCAGACGGCCCCGTCATCGTCGAAGGGCCGTTTGCCCTCAACGAAACCTATCTCGTCCTGCTTGCAGCGCTGACCGGGAGGACAATCGTTGCGGTTCCCGGATCAACGGGCACGAGCCAAGGCGCGGCGCTTTTGACCGGCATCACCCCTCAACCCGGAACCGAGCGCCGCATCAAGCCGGCCACAATTCCCGGGCTTCTGGACTATCGCCAGAACTGGTATTCTGCCCTGGCATAACTGTCTTTCCATCGAGGCTCTCGCGCCAGCCTTTCTCGGCCGATAAACTCGCGACTCAGATCAAAATGGAGAAGACCACATGGCAGATCCAGCCACCGCATTCGATCCACGTGCCCTTGCATCGAAGCTTCACGCACTGCATCGCGCCGGAGACCAGGCGCCGACCTCGGCTTTCGTCCTCCCCACTGATCTTCGCCATGCAATGGACGTGCAGAATTTTCTGGCAGCCGATGAGGCGATCTCCAGCAATGCTTGGAAGGTAACCGTGTCACCCGATGGGCAGGCGGTCACAGCTCCTCTCCACCCCTATGTTCAGGGTGATTCCGGTGCGCAGATCCCCTGGAAGCGGGGTACGAAGTTCGAGGCGGAGATCGCCGTCCGTCTGGGGCATGACCTTCCGATCCGTGCTGCTGCGGACTACACACGTGCGGACCTCGTCGAGGCAATCGCTGCGGTGCATCTCGGGGCAGAATTTCTGGTGAGCGCCATCGAGGAGAGCGGGAAGGTTTCATTCCTGCTGTTCCTCGCGGACCGCCTCGGCAACAGTGGCTATGTGCTCGGCCCGAACCTTGCCAAATCTGTGATCGACACAGCCAGTGGCACGCCGCTTCTGGTGACGTTGAACGGCCAATCGATCTATGACGCTCCCGCCCAGCATCCAAAGGGCGACGTGCTGTCTTGGCTCCTGGACTATGCGAATGACAAGCTGCGGCCAGCGACATCGCTCAAGGCCGGCGCTGTCATCACCACAGGCACGCTTTGTGGTGCGATCGAGCTTCTTACGCCGGGTGACATTGAGATTGTGCTCGATGGAACAACCCGTTTGGGCCTGACGATCTCCTGAGGAGAAGAGAAGAAGATCATGGACGATCGGCGGATTTAGTCCGCCGTTTGGCCCTGGCGGAAACGGCGATGAAACCAGGGATAGTGGCAAGCAACCCGCCGTGATCGGCACGGCGTGGTGTAGGTCGACGGACAACAGTCGACAACCAGAGCCGCGCCAGGTCTCGATCATCAATCGCGACAACGCTGTCTCCGCATCCAGGTCGGCGCTGGAGGCAGCGTGCAAGTCGCAGAACAGGGCAAACTTCGTCTCGTGGCTCGATTGCGCCTTGGTCTGGTTGTAGACTGGGTCTGCAAAACGTTCGGTTCAACCTGTCACAATTGGGAAGATACATGCCGAATTTCATCGTAATAACAACGACGCTCGTGACCGCAAAAGATCAGCAGGAAGCCGCCGAAACAGCATTTGCCAAACTCGTGGGGGCCGCAAGCTCAGCCTTCGACGTCAAGACCGAGGAAGGTGAGACAACCCGCGTGGCATTGACGGTAGACCAGCGCAAGAAGTTGCTGAAGACGACCCCCTGATGATGCGGTTGCGCTGATCCCGACTGGAACGGCGCCGCGCTTGATTGAACTGGCGAGCAGTGAATGCCACAGCCTCCGCTCGCCAACCATTTCCCTCAAAAGGTCGGCGGTGTGCATGCGCTTATCACCTCGCAGGCGACGGGACCGACACATCGGAAACTGTGTGGCCTGCGACTTTCGAAATAATAGGCGTCACCGGGCCCCAGGATACGGCGCTCGTTATCCACGGTAACCTCAAGCCGGCCTGACAGCACGATTCCCCCCTCCTCCCCCTCATGGACCAGCGGGACCTTCCCAGTGCCGGCTCCCGGCTGATAGCATTCCTTCAGAATCTGCAGGCTGCGACCGAACAGGTTTTCTCCTACCTGGCGATAGGAGATCGCGCCCTTGCCGATCTCCACCAACTCCTCTGCGGCATAGAAAGCCTTCCGTGGCGCTTCGGGTTCAAAGGCAAAGAACTCGGCAAGGCCGATCGGGATACCGTCCAGAATCCGCTTCAATGCCCCGACGGAAGGATTTGTGGAGTTGGATTCGATAAGCGAAATCGTGGAATTCGTCACGCCTGCCCGCTTCGCGAGCTCGCGCTGGGAGAGGTTGTGTGCCGTCCGGACAAAGCGAAGTCTATTTCCGATATCGACAGACACGCAGTTCTCCTGTTTCAGGTGTTCTATATACCGAAACATGTCGGCTACATCGATCGGAAAAACAAGGCGTTAAATTTCCTTAGAAAAGGACTTGTTGGAAGATAAAAAATTACGCAATCCAGGCTATCTCAACGGAGGCAGCAATGGATCACACCCCCAAGTCAAATCGCCCGGCGCTCGAAAATTTCTGGATGCCTTTCACGGCAAATCGCCAGTTCAAAGCGGCTCCGAGACTGTTGGCCGGCGCTGACGGCATGTATTACACGGATGTGGATGGCAACACGGTTCTCGACGGCACCGCAGGCCTTTGGTGCTGCAACGCCGGACATGGGCGCAAGAAAATCACACAAGCCGTCGAACGCCAGCTTTCGACGCTCGATTTCGCCCCCACGTTCCAGATGGGTCATCCAATTGCATTCGATTTTGCAACGAAGCTCGCAGCGATCTCGCCGGGCGGACCGTCTGCGCGCCTTGATCGTGTGTTCTACACAGGTTCCGGTTCCGAATCCGTCGACACCGCGTTGAAAATCGCGATCGCCTATCAGCGCGCCATCGGACAAGGTACCCGGACCCGGGTGATCGGCCGTGAAAAGGGCTACCACGGGGTCGGCTTTGGCGGCATCTCCGTGGGAGGCCTCGTCAATAACCGCCGCGTCTTCCCGCAAATCCCCGCCGACCACATGCGGCACACACTCGACCTCGACCGCAATGCCTTCTCGAAGGGGCTTCCCGCTCATGGTGTTGAACTCGCCGACGATCTCGAACGCCTGGTTCAACTGCATGGTGCCGAAACGATCGCAGCGGTGATCGTTGAGCCAATGTCCGGCTCGGCGGGTGTAATCCTGCCACCAAAAGGCTATCTCGAACGTATTCGGGCCATCGCCGACAAATACGGCATACTTGTCATTTTCGATGAAGTTATCACTGGCTTCGGCCGGCTCGGAAAGCCATTTGCCACGGATTACTTCGGAGTCATTCCCGACCTCGTGACGACCGCCAAGGGCCTGACAAACGGTACCATCCCGATGGGTGCCGTGTTCGCCAGCCGCAAGGTCTATGACGGCCTGATGACGGGACCGGAAAACGCAATCGAGCTCTTCCACGGTTATACCTATTCCGGTCACCCTGTTGCCTGCGCAGCTGGCATCGCCACACTGGAAATATACGAAGAGGAAGGGCTCCTCACCCGCGCTGCCGAACTCGCAGGCGAATGGGAAAACGCGCTGCATTCCCTAAAGGATCTGCCGCACGTGATCGACATCCGAAACCTCGGCCTCGTCGGCGCGATCGAACTGGCTCCTCGAAACGGAGCCCCGGGAACACGCGCCTACGATGTTTTCGTTGACTGCTTCAACAAGGGCCTGCTGATCCGGGTAACAGGGGACATTATCGCCCTGTCACCACCGCTGATCGTCGAAAAGGAACAGATCGGCACCATTGTTTCGGTCATCGGCGATGCCTTGAAGCGTGCAGCCTGATGGAAGGGGGCCAGCCCTTCTTGGGGCTGGCCCCCTTCCATAGAGCCTTGCGGTTCGTTCGTCTGAGAGGCAGCGGTACTGACGGTCCGGATCCGGACGGGCCCTGGACAATCCTGACGGGTCAGAACGCCCAGAGAGCACACTCTCGGCCACTCCCCATTTCCTACGCTCTGTGCTTCGGCCGCGCGCCGAGCACATCGCGTATCGAAAAACTCGAGTGAATTCGGAGAACGCCCGGCATTTTGGCGAGGATATCCTTGTGAATCCGCTCGAATTCGACGGCATTGGCGACATCGACCCGCAGGAGATAATCGGAGCCTCCCGTCATCAGGAAGCATTCCCTGATCTCAGGATGCTTGCGGACTGCGGCCTCGAACTTGTCGAGGTGGTCTTCTGTTTGCCGTTCCAACGTGATGTTTATGATGACCGCGATCGTTGCTTCGGCATTGCCCGTATCAACAAGAGCCGTATAGCCGCGGATGACACCAGAGCGTTCCATGATCTTGATGCGCCGCAGGCACGCGGACGGCGAAAGACCGACCTCTTCAGCGAGCTTTGCATTGCTCATGCGCGCATCGACGCGCAGGAGCCTAAGAATGTTGCGGTCGATCGCATCAAGAGCGGCCATGGTGATTTCGTGCAAATATTGATCGAAAATTCGATCTAGCTGAAAATATTGCAATCATCCAGCACAAAACGCTCTGCAATTTCATCGATTATTTCATAGTCTGCCTTCAATAAAGGGGACACTATGGACATGGGCGGGAATGATGCGCGCGTCGGATCAGCCTCTCTGCAGCATTCACAGAGCGGCTATCTTACGATCGACCTCGGTGCGCTGGGGCGAAATTATGATCAGTTGTCCTCTGTTGTGGCTCCGGCGAAGGCCGCAGCAGTCGTAAAGGCGAACGCCTACGGCCTCGGCGCGAGGCAGGTTGCGAACGCGCTTTACGAAAGAGGCTGCCGCAATTTCTTTGTCGCGCAGTTTCCTGAAGCTCTGCTCCTGCGGGAATTCATCGCCGAAGACGCTGACATTTTCGTGTTGAACGGCCTGCAGCCTGGAGATGAGGTCGCATGTGCCGAAGCCGATATCGTTCCCGTCATCAACAGCCTGGAGCAGTGGCATCAATGGTCGAGCGCAGCGCGCAGCGCAGCGCGCAGGCTGCCCGCGGTTCTGCAATTCGACACCGGAATGTCGCGGCTTGGGCTGCCTCCCTACGAACAAGCTCAACTCGCGGGCCTGATCGGCGTCTCCGGGATCGATGTCCGCTTCATCATGAGCCACCTGGCCTGCGCGGACGATCTCGACTCCTTGCAAAACGCTGATCAATTGCTTGAGATGCAGCGACTGTCCGACGATTTCCTCGGCCACGACGTGTCCTTCGCCAATTCAGGCGGTGCCTTTCTCGGCCGCTCCTACCACGGCGCGCTCGCACGGCCTGGCATCGCTCTTTACGGCGGCGCGCCGTCTACTGGTACGAAGAACCCGATGGAGCCGGTTGTCAGTCTCGACGTTGCGGTGGTCCAGACGCGCGTCGTGCCATCCGGCACCAAAGTGGGCTATGGTGGCGTCTTCGTTGCAGGCCGCGAAATGCGGTTAGCCACAATAGGAGCGGGTTATGCGGACGGCCTTCCACGCAGTCTCAGCGACCGCGGAGCAGTCTACTACAATGGCATCCGCCTTCCGATCGTCGGTCGGGTCTCGATGGACAGCATCACCATCGATATCTCCGCCCTGCCTGCAACGTCGATAACCCACGGCACGCTCGTCGAGGTCCTCGGCCCCAATCAATCGCTGGAAGACCTGGCGCGGGATGCCGGCACCATTTCCTACGAGATCCTCACCGGTCTCGGAACCCGCTATCACAGGCAATATCGCTGACCCCGCGAGGTCTGCAGTTTTGGAACGATCATGAAAGTCATCGTACTCGGAGCCGGCATCGTCGGCGTTACATCTGCCTATCAGCTCGCCAAGAGCGGCCATGAGGTCACGGTCGTTGACCGGCAACAAGGACCAGCGCTTGAAACCAGCTTTGCCAATGCTGGTGAGGTGTCCTTCGGCTATTGTTCGCCCTGGGCCGCACCCGGCATTCCGATGAAGGCGATGAAATGGCTCTTCATGGAGCACGCACCGCTCATTCTTCGACCCAAGGTGGACGGGGCAATGCTCTCCTGGCTCGTGAAGATGCTATCGAACTGTACGTCGAGGCGTTACGCCATCAACAAGAGCCGCATGCTTCGGCTCGCTGACTACTCGCGCATTTCCATCGCGGAACTACGGGCAGAGACTGGGATTGCCTATGACGAACGCATGCAGGGTACATTGCAGCTCTTCCGCACGCAGGCCCAACTCGATGCATCGGGCAAGGACGTCAAGGCGCTTGCAGCCGATGGCATTCCCTATGAGGTCCTAGACCGCGACGCCTGCACGCGGGTCGAACCCGCGCTCAAGCATGTGCGCGAAAAGATCGTTGGCGGGCTTCTGACGCCAAAGGATGAGACAGGTGACTGCTATAAGTTCTCTGGTGCGCTTTCCATGAAGGCGAAAGACCTCGGCGTGAACTTCCTCTGGGACACGACGATCAAGTCGCTGGATGTTGAGGGCGATCGGGTGTGCGGTGTGCTTACCAGCAGCGGTTGGCTGGCTGCCGATGCCGTCGTCGTCGCCATGGGCAGCTTCTCCCCACTCCTGCTGAAGCGACACGGGATAAAGCTGCCCGTCTATCCGGTGAAAGGCTACTCCCTTACGATTCCGATCACTGATGCCACACGTGCCCCGGAATCCACGGTCATGGACGAGACCTACAAGATTGCCATCACCCGCCTCGGCGATAGGATTCGCGTCGGCGGCATGGCAGAGATTTCCGGCTACACCAACGATCTTGGACAGGCCCGTCGTCTTACTCTGGAACATTCCGTCATGGACCTCTTCCCGGGCGGAGACGCGCGCAACGGATCATTCTGGTCTGGCCTCCGGCCGATGACACCAGATGGTACGCCTGTGATTGGTGCGACCAAGATCGCCGGACTCTTCCTGAATACCGGTCACGGCACACTGGGATGGACGATGAGCAGTGGTTCAGCGCGCGTGATCGCGGACCTCGTCTCGGGCCGCAAGCCCGATATCGACGCGACCGACCTGGCGATAAGCAGGTACCACTGACGGAACGGGAGAGAGTTCACGTGCTGAAGAGCGGAGAGGACCCCAGCTCGCATACGCTCCCCTGCGGCAAAGGCGCGTGGCGAAAAATTGCCGCGACAAAGGCCGCGACGGTAGTCTTTCTGTCGGAGGACATACGGCCGGGACGATTGCGTTAATCAACCGCCGCTGTATTGTGCAATGCACCATCACCGCCGAGGGCACAATCGTGGAAACCTTGTCGACTCTGGCCACCGTTCAGCTTGAACGAACACGCGCCGGTCATTCGAAGGGGAATCTGGTCCTGTCGGAAGCGCTCTACGCGATCGCCGATGACCGGCCCGACCTTGCACATCGTTTGCGCGACCAGGTCCGCATCGTCACCATCAGTGCCAAGGTCGGGATGCCTCTAGTCTTCACCGACGTCGTTGACATCATGGGCGGCTGGGATTGTTTTGGTGCGCTCAATTCCCGTCCCGACATCCCGGCTTAAGTTATCGTGCGACATGCATGGCACAACACCGACTGCCAGTTCCCTTTCGGGATGGGTATCGATGTCGCCAAGGTGGTCAGCGACGCATTGGCCATACGGTCAAGAGCTCCGCGCCATCCCCTTCGCACGCTGCCTTATCTGACCGACGTGCCGCAGAAACTGACAGCGGCATTGCGCTCCTGACGATGAGCCAAAACCGTCGACGCCGATGAAAACCAGGCAGGCCGCTGTTGGCCCGTTGCTTTGGAGAGAAATACCGAGATGGGTCATAGAGAGACGCTGGTCTCTCCGATCAAACCTCTTGGACCGAAGATGGTCGCGCTTTTGTCTAGTTGCCCGGCTGAAACAACTCGACAGGATTGCCCGCGGGGTCGTCGACAAGGATCTGCTTGCCTCCAATTCCGGTAACGATTTCGTTGCGAAATCTGGCGCCCGCGGCACGCAAGCGTTCAACCTCGTCTTCAATGTTCGCGACTTCTAGCTGAATGCGGTTCCATCCGCCGGGTGCTGGCCTGCGTCCGTCCGGCATCGGCTGAGACGCTCCGCCTGGCCCCGTCGTTCCATTCAAGAGAAGGCGAAGATCCCCCTTTTTCAGCATCGCGAAGCTGGGAGCTGGATGCATCACGAGTGCAAACCCGAGTGCATCCTTATAGAAGGCAATTGCCGCATCGACGTCTTCGACAATATAGCGAACGCTGACGGTAGACATATCAAATCCTCCTTCAGGTGACGCCAAGCGTGGTGACAGGGGATCCTTCCGTGGCGACTTTATTCCAAGGCCGCAACTAGAAAGAAGCCCGCCATCACCGTCGTCATCCAGCGATGTTCGATACTCGCGCTATTCTTTTCACCGCGCAAGACGCCCGGCAGTCACCCGTTTCAATCCGACCGACGCTCGATGGGATGATCCATGTCGAAGCCGGTCGTGGTCAGACATTACGCACGGCACAGGATGGCTGTGGCGCCGAGAGAGGAAAGGGAAATCGGGGCGAACCGCTACGAACCGGAATTCGGCTTGGCTGTTGCAGCGCTGCCATTGTTCCGTTTGAACGTCATCTTTATGGCCCCACGCCCGCCGCCGGTGGCACCGCTTCCCAAGAGGCTGACTTTTCCCTCGGCTGTTATTTCGACGGAGAGTTCGACTTCGTCGAGTGTGACTGCAGGCGTCGTCCGATCGAACACGTATTCGACAACTTCGACCAGATTGGAAAATTGCTCGCGCAGCGCGTCTGCGCTGACCGCGACCAGCTTCATTCCCGTACTCGCGACGGACGCGCCGAACCCGCCGCCAATGTCATCCCCACTCCTGGCGCCGACCTGCACAGGAACGGTTTCTGTTTTGATGAATATTTCCTTGTCCATCAATCACTCTCCCTCAAGTTCACAAACCACGCGCAAGCCCACTCGCCCCTCCCAGCCACTCGTCGTCTCCGCCATCCGATCTCGTGAAGCAGAGCGACAAAGAGCCGGATTGTGGGACCAGGCCCCTCCCCTGAGCACCCGCAGGTCGGTGCCGCCGCTCTGGAACGGTCCTCCGTCATCTGGCAGCCGATCAAGATCCGGTGCCCAGTTGTCGAGGCAATGTTCCCACACGTTGCCGTGCATCTGGAAAAGACCGAACGCGTTTGGCGGATAGGTGCGGACCGGCGTCGTCTTGCCCAGGAAACCACCTGTCGGTCCATCTCCATAACCACCATCCGGATATTTCACGCCGTCATAATCGAGGCTCGATACGTCGCGTGTGAAGCTCGAGCCGCATACCGCGCCGCCCGTGCCACAATAATTGGCGAGCGTGTTGGTCAGGGTGGGGCCAAAATGAAACGCCGTCGTTGAACCCGCGCGACAGGCATATTCCCACTCGGCTTCCGTCGGGAGCCTGTATAGCCGTCCGGTGATAGCGCTTAGCCGCGAGCAGAACTCGGTCGCATCCTGCCAGCTTACGGTTTCTACCGGAAGATCGTCACCTTTGAAGGAGGACGGATCGGACGATATCGGCCACTCGACCGTTTCGGAATGAAGGTCCTGGACGGCAAGCCATTGTTGCTGGCTGACAGTCGTTCTGCTGATCGCAAACGGCCTGACACGCATCGGCGAAGCCCGTAGTCTTTCCGAAACCTTGTTGGGAAACTCCCCGATTGCGGATCCCATCGGGAAATCTCCGCCTGGCAGAAGGCTTAGCTCCATGCTGGCGTTGTGACCGATTGGCTCGACAAAATAGCTGATCTTGCGGCGGGCAATTGGTTGCGGATTTCCGCGCGAATCCACGGTCTCAACTGTCACGAACTCTGTCTGTCTTTCGAAAGGTTTAGGGCGCCGGCCTCCGATCGCCTCCCATGCTCGCCAGCCACCCATGCCTCCGCCAACAACCAGGCCACCGCCTGCGATGGTGAGCACTTGCCGGCGCGTGATCGATTGCCACCATTCTTTTTTCTCACCGCGCTCCCTGAGGTCTTCGCCAACCCGCTTGATTCCAGCCCGAGCGTCCATATCGGCCGGATCGACCGCCAGGATTCGCCACCACAGCTGCTCTGCCAGGAGAAAGTCGTCGTTTGCCTCGGCCTGAAAGGCGTCGAGCTTCAATGCTTCAATGTCTTCAGCGCGTGCAGCCGCCGGCAGGAGAATGAAGTTCCGTTTCGACAATGGTTCGGCGAAGGTGCACGGAGTCTGGACTGGCTTTCCGTGCAGTCGGCAGATCTCCGGCACTCGTGTCTGGAGGTAATTGTCCAGCCGTTCGACCGTCGCACAGCTGCTCTTGCCCTGTAGCTGAAGCGCCTCGAGCAGGCCATACGTAAAGGCGCCGTGCGCTAGTTCTTCAATCTCGTAGGAAAATTCTGCCGCCGAACAGGAACTCAAGGTCACAGTGCCCTTGAGCTTTTCGAGGCCAGCTCCCTCGCCGTCACGCGAGCCTTCGTTGCGGCACGCATCGAGAAGCAGAATGACGTTTTCCGCGCCGCTTCTGCGCAACCGTTCGACGACGTACCTAACGGGTATTGCGGTCTCCTCGACATTTCCCGGATCAACGTCCAGGGGAAGCAGATAGTCCTGCTCTCGTACCCGCTTGCCATGACCAGCAAAGAAAAACCAAATGTTGTCGCTCGGCTGCAGAAACTGCTCTTCAAAGCGGACCCGAAGGAACCGCCTCAAATTGATGAACGTCGGGCTCGACTGCAACGGCTGGCCAAAGTCCGCGGTGATCGGCGGTGCGTCTTCGGCAAAGGAATAGACACCCTTGAACCCGGCCGCCTTCCTAAAGAAGTCGGCAATGGCCTCAGCGTCCTGCCTCGCATACGCCAGAGGCTTGATGTTGTCATAACGGTTGATGCCTACGCAGATTGCCCAATTCTCACTCATGTCCATCGACACAGTTTGCGCGGCATTGACGATCCTCAGTTCATGGGACTGGAATTGTCGCCGCCCATTGGCGACGACGAACCACCCATCGGCGAATTTCCGCTGTCTGATGAACTTGTTGACGAACTTCCTGACGACGTCGACGAGGATGGCTGACTACGGTTTCTGCTGTCATTGCTGTTGCGGTTGCCCTCAAAGCCACGCGGCGCATTCGTTCTGCAGAACGTTCCGTTGAAAAAGGCGATCAACGTATTCTTGCATTTGATGGTCACGATTGGCGGGCGCTCGTCAGCCGTCCCATCGCCAACGCTTTGGCCTGGGACCTGGGCGCCAAGACCAGCAACAATGACGAGGCTTGCAACCATTGATGTGCTTACGCTCGACAACATAGCCCCCATCAGCAGATCTATCTGAGCTTAATCTAATATATTAAAAGGTGGTAGTACATAATTGTCGACCTAACCTGGTCGTGTACCAGACATCAGCAAAGGCCGTCAGACTGCAGCGTCAATGAGGGCAACGCCACAACGGCACTCCGGGCCGGACAGCTTTACATTTTGCACACGATGCCTCGAAGCTGCTGATTTGTAGCGGCGATTTATGCTATCTTAGATTTACCTCCAGTCCTTCGCGATCTTTCCAGATTTTCATTCCGGGATAACAGTAGAAACAAGGAGCTTGTCGACCATGCCATCAGTTGCAGATGCCTACACAGTTCCTCGGCTGCTCGAGATGACACAGGCCGAACTCGACACTCTCTTCAGTGAAAGCGAGCCCGGGCCAATCCCGGACGGCGAAGGAGCCGGGACGGCGATCGTTGCTGCAGGCTCATCGTTTACGCCCGAGATCGCGAGTTTCATCAGCCTGTTTGCCTGGCAGGGAAAGATTTTCGATGCCAAGTCGGGCTTGTTACGCAACCGGATTCTGCCCTTCGGACTAAGTGCGATCATTGCAAAGGTCTATGTGGCGCCGAGCTGGCTTGATGAGAAGGACTGCATCGTTCTCGACTATTCGGAGACATCGCTCCTTGCGCACTGGATTCGTGACGAGATTCGCTTGATCGGCCCCAACCTCTATCTGGGAAAGGTTTATTGGGGAAAGGACCGCCTGATCGATTTCGCCTTGCAGTTTTGAGGTCGCCGAGATGCCTGTCTCGTCCACCTTCATGTTCGTTTCGCAGCTTGATCCATATCGCCGGGAGGCACTTGAGCTGCTTCTGGCGACGATGATGTCCGAGCCAGGACTAGCAGATCCGAACAATTCCGAGCTTCCGTTTGCGCGGCTGCCAGGCCTTCATTTCGCTCGGATCGTCATCCTTGACGACAATACGGCTGCCGACAACGCGTCCTACGGCGTTTCGACAAACCCGGCCGCTCCAAAGATCGCCTTTCTTGGCGACATCGATGGCAAGAGGGAAGACTTCGTCAAGGACCTCGTGGGGATTGCGGGACCGGGCCTTTCGAGGATCTTCGCCCATTGCCTAGACTTCAACCCGGCTGTTCCGCTTGACGCCTGGCTTACTGCGCACAATGTCGAGCCTGTCGTCAACTACAGCAACTGGCCAGGCCGTACCGTCCGCCAGGTCCACGATGAAGCTGCGCTCCGGGCCGCCCTGATAAGCTACCTGCCGCAGGAACGCCCGCTGGCGGCATCTCCGTTGGATCTTCACCGGCGTCTGCGGGACAGGGTGATGAACGACGGGCCAAAGCCGCCCGCCCCGCAGTCAATATCGCTCGAGGAACGATTACGCGACGCACTCGACCTCGTCACTAACATTGTCCTGCTTGTGCTGCTTTCGCCCCTGCTGCTGATCGTCGCGCCTTTCTTTCTGCTCATTTTGCGGCGTCGGGAAACAACGGATGCGAGCGTGCTGGCGCGACCATCCGACCAGCATCTGAAATCGCTCGTTGTCCGCGAGGACTTTGAGGTGACCAACCAGTTCAGTGCCTACGGTACGGTCAAGCCAGGCCGGTTTCGGTTGTGGACCCTGATCTTCGTGTTCTGGGTGCTTGGTGTCACGACACGCCATCTCTACACCAGGGGAAGGCTCGCGCGTGTCGGCTCCATCCACTTCGCGCGCTGGGTCTTTCTCGATGACCACAAGCACCTGTTTTTTGGCAGCAACTATGACGGCAGCCTGGAGGCCTACATGGACGACTTCGTCAACAAGGCCGCTTTCGGACTGAATCTCGTCTTCAGCAATGGGATTGGCTACCCGAGAACGCGCTACCTCATCCTCGATGGAGCCAAGGACGAGCAGGCGTTCAAGTATTACATTCGACGTCATCAGCTGCCGACCGCGATCTGGTACAAGGCATACCCCGGCCTGACGACCGCTGATATCGCCCGCAACGCCCGCGTCAGGCAAGGTCTTGACACCACAAGGATGAGCGACGCGCTCGCCCGGCAATGGCTGGCGGAGCTTTGATTATGGGACCCCGTTCGCCAGTCACCACCGGAAAGGTCGAACTCGAAGATGTTCAGGGGATCGTCCGGTCGGGATACGGCACGCTCCCCGAGGCAGTATTCCTGATCCTGACGATCGCCGACCCGGCATCCGCCAAGGCATGGCTCGCCGGCGCGCCGGTTACGAATGCCGCGTTCCCAAAGCAAATTCCAAGCGCGCTGCATGTCGCGTTGACGTCCGGTGGCCTTCGCCGCATCGGTCTTTCGGAAGAAGCGCTTGCAACATTTCCAGCCGAGTTCAAATCGGGAATGAGTGGTGATGAAAGCCGGGCCCGCAGGCTCGGCGATCTTGGGCCAAGCGCACCGCAAAGCTGGACCTGGGGCGGTCCGGAGAACGCCCCGGTCGACGTCGTCGCGATGCTTTACGCAGAAGCCGGCGCACTTGTCGATTGGCGCCGGCTGGTCGAAACGCCGTCCTTTTTTGCAGGCTTTCACGTGGTGCGGGAGCTGCGGACCGGCCTCATGGATGGGCGCGAACCTTTTGGGTTTGCCGACGGATTGAGCCAGCCTTCCATCGACTGGATCCGCGATCCGGGATCGCAGGAGAATGACGAGTATCATTATCGCGACCGGATCGCAGCGGGTGAAATGGTGCTGGGATACACCAACGAATACGGGCTGGTGACCGACCGGCCGTTCGTGCCGGAGCAAGCCGATCCACATGGCTTGCTCCGGGCGTTTGTCGGCAACGACAGCCGTGACCTAGGCGCAAACGGGTCCTACCTGGTGATCCGGCAGCTGGAACAGGACGTCACGGGTTTCTGGCAATTCCTGGAAGGCGTTGGCGGTTCGCGCCAGGCGGCCGAGCAGCTTGCCGAAAAAATGGTCGGGCGAGCACGATCCGGTACGCCCCTTGCCGCCGTTGAAAGCAAGGTCTCGACCCTCCAGGAGCCATCCAACGACTTCGATTTCGATGGTGATCCGGATGGGATCACCTGTCCCCTCGGCGCACACATTCGTCGCGCCAATCCGCGCAACGCCGACATCCCCGGCGGTACGCAAAATCGGCTGTCCGGCCTGCTTCGTCAGCTGGGGCTTCCCAGGCCTCTTCCACGAACAGACGTGATAGCATCAGCACGCTTCCACCGCATTCTCAGGCGGGGGCGCAAATATGACCCGTCGCAGGAGACCGGCGACATGTCGTGCGGCCTCTACTTCGTCTGCCTCAACGCCAATATCGCGCGGCAGTTCGAATTCATCCAGAATGCATGGCTGGAGAGTTCGAAGTTCGGTGGGCTTTCCAGCGAGTCCGACCCGATTGTCGGCAGCCGTGTACCTCTCCTGGATGGATCGCGCACCGACAGTTTCACCTGCCAAACCAACGGCGCGCCGAACCGGATAGAGAGCCTCCCGAGTTTTGTCACCGTGCGCGGCGGAGCCTATTTCTTCCTGCCCGGACTGAGGGCGCTCCAATATCTGGCTGCATTGCCCTGAGAATACCTGTTTGCACCAGTTGTCTGAGGTAAACACGCTCAAAGGAATGTCTCGGAGCCGGTCGGTTCGACATGCGGCACAGCATTCATCGTCTGACGCAGCGTCGACAGTTCCTGGTAGATGCGCTTGCGCGCACGGTTCTGGTTTCCGAGCGGCCTGTGCTCGGCCAGCGCATGCCAGGGGTTGAACGAAAGTCGATCGGCAAATGCGAGCTGGGCGGGACTGTCGAAAACCTGGCGCTCAAGGACAAGCGTTGCCGCCGGTATTGGCGGCGAAAGGCTTTGCGACCAGATGATCGACGCGTCCTCGATCGGCATCGACGACGGATCCGTCTGCACCTGGATGCGGAATTCAAAACTGGCCGGCCCCTCATTCAGCGTCGCAGCCATAGCCTCGCGAAGATAATTGTCAGGCGGTCGCCCGGGCAGGTTCGGAACGCGCGTCCGGCTGGTACCGACAGGGTGGATCGAATAGCGCATTGCCTGACCCGCGCCCAGAAGATACGGAACACAGCTCCAGTATTCGGTCTCGAGAGGGCTCGTCTGCGTTCTCGCCCAAAGTCCCTGCATGACTGCGTCGAGAAGATGCGGATCGCCTGGATTGACAAAATAAAACAGCGGCAGACCGCGATTGATCCACGTCTGCAGCTTGGCATTTTCAACCACGTTCGGGGTGGTGAAGGTTGGCGTGCTGATGCCGGTAAAGTCCTGAGTGAATTGTTCGTCGTCGAGACATTTCGCTCCATCGACCCCCATCAGCTTGATGCCGAAGCTCAGCACACCGACATCGTCAATATCAGGAGGCAGGCCCGGACCGGGCCCGGCAAAACGGACCCAGGCCGGAAACTCCCGCGGCGCGCTGAAAACCCCCTGGCGCATTGCATCTGGCAGATCACGCCGGATGATGAAGCGACCGCGAACGACACCATGGGTCTTGGTGTTGCCTGCGCGCTGGTAACCGCCCGGGCGATAGTGCGTGGACATGTAGGCCGACATTTCCTCTACGATCTTCTCGACACATTCGTCCTCCCCGACAAGGGCCTTTTCCATAGCCGGCATTGACGGTGCGCGCCCGCGCGTAGCCCTCAACCAGGCCTGGGCCAGTCCTGCGATAGGTGGACGCAGCAGCCTGTCGATTGGTGGGCGAATGAAAGGATCAATCCTCCGTTCGAGGTTGAGAAGCCGTACCAGGCCATCGTGCAGTTGCTTCCACGTCAATGCCTTGTCTCCATCTGGTGACTTGCATCCTCCAGGATCATTTCGGCTGCCTTCTCGCCCACCATGCACACGGCGCTCGCAATGAAGAAGCCAGGAATACGCGGAAATACCGATGCATCGGCCACATAAAGGCCCCTCGTGCCGTGCACGCCAAGTCGTCGATCGACAACGCCGCCCTGTTCCCTCGTTCCAATCGGACATGTACAGGACGCGTGGTGACCCCACGCATTGGTGCGCACATGCTGGATGAGCTGCTCATCGCTCTGCAATTCCTCTCCTGGCGTCTCCTCGGCCACGACAAGCCCGAATGCCTTCAGCAGGCGTGAAAGCCTGCGGGCAAAGCGAATGCCGGCAACGACCGCCGTCAAGTCAGAGGCAGCGTTGCCGCTGCCCTCCTCGAAATAGCGGAAGTCTACCAGGGGCGTATCGCGGGGATCAGAGGATCGCAGTGTCACGAGACCGGCGCGGTTCTCCGTGTGAGCTTTGAGGACGGCCCAGGTCAGAACATTGTGCCTGCGCGCGACGAGTTCGGAATAGCCGGGAAAATAGCCGCGGAAATCGGCAAGAAGTGCCATCGCAAAGAGGTCCGGAAGCTTCCTGTCCGCTGTGGAGCGGCACACGACCGCCATCGCGGCACCATTGGAGGTATACATGCCGCTACGCTGGTTGAGCCACTCGTCATACAAGGGATCGCCGCGCTTGAAGCGCGCTCCCTCGAGGGCCTTCCACGGCCACCGTATCCGGTTGACGACGCCGATCTCATAGCGATCCTGCAGGTTCCGTCCGACGCCTTGAAGGTCGACGCGCACGGGAATGCCGTGCTCCCTCAGATGCTCGGCCGGACCGACGCCGGACAGCATGAGCAGCTGCGGCGTGTTGAACGCTCCGCCGGCGAGGATCACGCCAAGACGGGCATGCGCCTCGTGATGGTCACCCGCATCGCAGCTTGGAACCGGACACGCACGGTAAAGTCCACGCCCCTTGAGGAATGAAACGCCTGTGGCCCGGTTGTCGCCGTCGAACAGAACCTGTGACACGAGGGCATTCGTTTCAATGCGCAAGCGGGATGGATGATCCCTTGCCGCCTTGAGCAACCGCTCGCGTGTTCCGACCCGCCTGTGGCCGGCGGTCGAAAGCGGCGTATAGAAAAGCCCCTCTGTGCCGCGCCTCACCATGGATCGGTCGTTGGCATCCGCTCGCCCGCCCAGCAGGGCGCGCAATGCTGCCAGGGGTCGCTTGCTGATGGCGATCGCGGCTACCGCCGACGTGAACAAGGTCACCCTGAGAAGGCCGTCCATCACAGCCTGCAAGGGCAGTGCCCGCTCCGTCTGCAGCCAACCGTCCCAGCCGTGACCGGTCTTTCTGATTCCGATCTTCGACAGGGCTCGCCAGATTGGGCGATGACGACAGTTCTCGATCATCCCGAAGTAGCGCTGCATGGCGTTTGCCGACCAGGTCTCGTCCCCCGTCAAGGCTGCAATCCCGTCCCAGTCCGCGTCGTGCGGCTGGATGAATATCATCGCATTGTGAGCTGTACAGCCGCCAATCGCGCTGGCGCGCGGATAGAGCACGTCTTCGGCATCCGAAGAATGTCTGACCCGGAAATTCCAGGCAATCGCCGGGTTCTCAGAGGCGAACGGATGGAAGGCGGGAACATCGTATTCATCTGCCAGCCTGTCGCCTCCGGCAGAACGTGGATCCTCGCCAGCCTCAAGAACCAGAACGCGGCATCCGGCCTCTGCAAGGCGCGCGGCAACAGTACCGCCGCCGGCACCCGCACCGACGACAATATAGTCGAACTCCTCGCCACCCATGCCGCTCGCTGCTTCCATCTCAACCCCATCAGAAGGTCTTCAGGAATTCAATGAGGGCGCGCTTGTCGTCGTCACTGAGCGGCGGCTCGGTTCCGAATGCCTTCTCGTCGTCACTGAGCCCATCGACGTCGTTGAAGGCCGCAGTTCCGAAATAGTGGCCCCTGTTGACCTCGAAATCGGTACACTTGTCGAGCGCCAGCATCGCAGGCCCATGTTCGGCAAAATGGCGGCGCAGTTCCTCGTCACTGGCGTTGTCCGGCACCGAGGCAAGCGAAGCTTTAAGGCCGTGCAACAGTCCGACAAGGCGCGCGGTATGGTCGGCGGCCTGGACTGGATCGTGCGTCTCTGCCAACGGCCGAATATTGGCGACAAGATTGACAGGCACGCCCTGGGGAATGGGTCCGATGGTGATGTCTCCGCCTTGCGTCACCAGCCATGGCAGCCAACGATGGAGAGTGCCTTGGAGCGGTCGTAGGATCTCCGGCACAAAACCCTGTGGCAATGTTATGAGACTGCGTGCGGTCGTACGGTCGATCCTGTAGACACCGTCCTTTCCAAGCACAGTGTCTTTCACCCGTCTTTCAGGCCACAACATCTGCTCGATCGAAGCCTGAAAAACCTTCATGCGGGCATCGACCGACGGACTTTCATCGAATGGTCCGACGGTATTGTTGAGAAGATACGGGCCCGTCGACCACAGGCTCACCAGCGAAGGAACACGGGTATAACCGCGCCCTCCATCGGGCATTGCATAGGGTCGACGCTGACCCTGAAACGGATCTCGTACGGTGATTGTCCCGACCGATGGCAAGTGCTTGTAGGACTGTGAGGAGAAGTTGTCCCAGATATTGCCGGCAATTGCGTTCGTCGCCAGCGGGCTGCAGGCGTTGGTCCTCAGCAGTGTGACCGGGATGCGCAGTTCGTTCGACATAAAATTGTCGTCGAGGAAGTCAGGCTGAAGCACAATCTCCGTCATCTGCTGTTTGTAATCCGCAGTCTTCGTCCAGCCCCAGTAGGACTTGAAGCAGTCGATGTAGCCTGGACCATTGCATGCGGCCAGATCGAGTCCCGCAGGCAATGGCGGCATCTTGCTCGAATGGCAGCGCGCGCACGTGGTCGCGAAAACCGACTTTCCGCGCATGAGGACAGCTTGGTCATTGCTGAGGTAGGCCGCGCCCCCGGGGGCATCCTTCAGAAGATCCGGCCGAGTTGCCTTCAGGAAGAAGAGCGCGGTGGCAGGTGTCATCATCTCCGTGGCCTGCCAGTAGCTCGACTGCTTCTGGGCATCTGCGATCTTGATTGGCGAAATAGGCTTGCCGCCGACCACAGCATTGAAGTGCAGAAGCCATTCCTCACTGAAGAGGCCGATGTTGAGATAAACGCGATTGAGTGCTCCAAGCGCTCCCACTGCATCCGATCCATCCTTCAGCACACGCGGGGTGAACACGGTGTCGGGCGCGACAAAGGACTGTATCAAGGGTCCCTCATGCAGGTAGTCCTTGAACTGCTTGTTATCCTGTTCGCCCCCGGCAATCGTCTCCTTCCCGAGTTGCTGTGCCAGCGCCAGGCGGTTTCCGACGTTGTAGATCGCGTTCATGGTGCGTGGATTGTTGATATAGTCTGTGGACACCAGGGACGTATCCATCGCCCCGGGCCGATAGGTATGCACCAGCTGGAACATGAAGTTCGACTTGTCAGCCGAGTAGATGAACAGTCTGTCGACCCACATGTACTGGGCACCAACCGTCGAGCTCAGGTCCGCCCATTGCGGATGTTCGGGATCTGCCGGAGGGTGAACCGGGCTTGGCCCGATATGGCAGAAGCCGCAGGACATGCCGACCCGATACGGACGCACGAGGTTCTTGTCATTATAGTAGGTGGGGTCGTTGTAATAGCGATTTCCGTCCCATCGCTCTGCTGCGTTCTTGTCGAATTCGGGATTGGGAAACAGCCGCAGGCCAACGATGCCGGACGGCTCGCCATAGAACGAACCAAGTGGGACGGTGTTTCCGCGCGCGCCGATCGCAACACCCGGATACTTCTCGGCGTTGGCGAACGGATCGGGCGGACAATCGGATCGCCGCACATCGAGCCGCAGCCCATATTTCGGATCTGGTGCCGTCGCCTTGTCGAAACATGGTTCGTTCAGGAGGCCAAGAACCTTCCATCGCGTGTCGCGATCAGAGCTGACGATCTTGAGGAGATCGAAGCTTCCGAAGGTGGCCTTGGTCATGCCATCCCAGAAGCGGTCGTTGCCACCGGACCAGACGATCCAAGCGTTACGCCCCTTGATCTCGTCTCCTGTCAGGGCAACGCCACGGTCCATGTCATGAAAATAATCCTCATCCGCAGCTGGGAACGAAGCCGCATTGCGACCGGCAGCTTTCGCCTCGTCGGCAACATTGCCGGAGCGAAACGGCGGATACCACCAGTCGTGGATCACGGGATAGAAAAGCGCGACCGACAGGAGAACGATGACACCCACGCCAACAAGGATGCGAAAAAGCCACTTCACGTCACGCCCCCCGGTATCAGGCGCGTGGTGCAGGGTCTACCCCCTTAATGCGCCCGCGCTTTCACCTGCTTCATTCCGGTCCGCACTCGCATCGACTTCTCTCCAATGTAACGAAGTTCGCCATGAAGTAGAAGAAAATTTATCGCGACACCTGAAGAACCCCTCCATGCCAGCGTGCGCCACCGCCCCAGGTCCCTCAGGCGACTGCCCTCGTCCCGCTCGTTCTCCTGGCACTCGCTCCTGGCTTTCGCTCGTGCCTTGGGCATGAGTGTTGCAGTGTCTTGGGGTAGTGAAGCACGGCATGCGGCCTATATAGCACCGAAACCGAACCAGCGAGGATCGAGGACTCATGAAGCCCGATGTCATTTGTCTGATGTTGACCTCGCCGGACGGAAGCCTTCATCCAAGCCGCTGGACGAAGAGCCCCGATGAAAGCAAGGCTGATTGGTCGTCTCTCTATGAGAAGGTTCAGAAGGAACTCGGCGGAAACGCCTGGATGGTTGGGCGCGTAACGATGGCCGAAATCTCGAAAGCGACGGCTCATCCCCCAGCCGTCCCAGCAAGCGCCAGGCGGCCCACACATTTTGCCAGGCCGGATGCAGAAAGCTTCGCAATCGCGCTCGACCCTTCCGGAAAATTGCATTTTGCCGGCGGCGAACTCTACGGCGACCATGTCGTCGTGCTGCTTGGCTCCGACGTATCGGATAGTCACCTGGCGGAACTGGCCGCTGACGGTGTTTCCTATGTCGTTTCCGATGGACCTGATATTGATGTGGGCGAAATGCTCGATGTGCTCGGTGAAGAACTTGGTGTTGACCGCATCGTTCTTGAAGGCGGGGCGCGGATCAACGGTTCGCTGATGGCGTCGGGTCTTGTCGATGAACTGAGCTTGATCGTCGCCCCGGCACTGGAATCAAGGCGGGGAAGCGACAGGGTCATCGAGTTTGGCGAGGAAGGTCTGGCGGGTAAGGTCGAGCTGTCGCTGATTGAATGCACTCCCCTCGGGAATGGTGCGCTTCATCTTCGCTATGCGGTTCTGAAGCCGAGCGGCGCAACCTAGTCGATCAACGGGCCATTGGGTCAATTCGGGCAAGCGCCCCTGTTGCCTTGATAGAGGAAGCCTGACAATTGTCGGCCTCCCGTCGGTCCGGCATGATAAAGACAGCGAGATCCCCTCAACATTGGCAAGCCAGTTCCCGCATCGCGTCGCGCGCCACGTGAAAGCTGCCAGCAGTGTCAGCGATATCGTGAAGGCCTCCGTACCGGAAGAACTGGAATCCTACGGCGTGCGTGCAGCAACCGGCAAGGGACTGACCGCGACACGCGAACTGCGCTGAAGGACGCGACAATCGACCGGATTGACCTCACCCAGTCAGCTGGCCGTATATTAGTGACATTGAATGTTTTGGTGACGCATTCGGGGGCTGCCATGAGCGAACAGGACGCCAGTCAGACAAGCGATGGAAGCGGATTCTATGGTCCGCAATATTCCCGTACAGACGGCCACCTTGCAGCGGAAATACGCCGGGAGGTCTTCGGCGACGACATCGGCCAGGAGAGTTGGCGGTCCAGCGCCGAGCAACACGAAATTGGCAATTTCCTGGCCCTTAATGGTGAAAGCCGTGTGCTCGATGTTGCATGTGGTGCCGGCGGCCCATCCTTGGCGCTTGTCGAGCATTTGACCTGTAGGCTGGTCGGTCTGGACCTCGAAGCCGAAGGCGTCGCGCACGGCAACGCGCTTGCCAAGCGGCGTGGCCTCGCCGACCGGGCTACCTTTGCGGTATGTGATTGCAGCGCCAAGCTGCCGTTCGAAGACAGTAGCTTTGACGCGATTCTCTGCATCGACGCGCTCTGTCATCTGCCGAACCGTTTTGAGGCGATCTCCGATTGGGCCCGCCTGCTTTGCGGCGCCGGACGCCCTGTCTTTACCGACCCGTTCGTGGTTACCGGTGCGCTTTCCAAGGGTGATGTCGACGGGCGTTCGGCATTGGGGGCAAACCTTTTCTTCGTTCCGCCGGGGCTGAACGAGGAGGCGATAGCCGCAGCCGGATTAAACCTCCTCAACAGGCTCGATCGCGCCGATGCAGTCGCAGTGATCGGCTCCCGCTGGCATGACGCTCGACATCGCCGGGCCGATGTTCTCCGCCGCGAAGAAGGCGATGCGTTTTTCGAGCGACGCCAGTTGATGCTGGCGACAGCTGCAAGGCTCGCCAAGGACAAGCGCCTGTCGCGCTTCCTGTACGTCGCCGAAAAGCCGCTATGACGTTCCGGAAGGAACGCAAATTCCGGCGAATGACGACAGCAACAAAATGCACGCCGGCCGCCACCGATGCGCTAAAGCTTCATATTTGCGCCGGCGACACCGTGCCAACATATGGCTTGCCGTGCCAGGCAATGGCCTTCAAGCGGTCGGCGATGCATGGCGCGTCTGCCGCCAGCATGTCATCATAGGCGCACGGGTCATGTACCATTGCCAGATTGTCATCAGGCGTTCGCGGCCATTGCGACCGTGCCCGGTCAGGCCTCGCACGAGATCAGGTCCGGCCTACTGCGCGATAACCGCCGCGCAGTCTCCCTGCTTGATCAAGCCTGGAAAATGGCGAGCGGCGAGAATGCCATCCATCTTTGCCATCAGCCCGACCGGCGGCTCGCCTGTCCTTCCGACAGGATAAATCTTGACGACGACGTCGCCTTTTCTGACGCGCTCACCGAGGTCAACGGAGAACTCCGCAAGGCCCGCGCTCTCGCTGAAAATGAAACAGTCATTATCCGGCATATCGAGCCATTGCGTCGGTTGATAATCAATTTCGCCGCCCACCACGCCAGCTCGTCTGAGCACGTTCATGACGCCGCGCTTGGCGATCGCGGCGCTCTGCGCCGTTGCCGTACCGCCACCCCCGAGCTCGGTCGTAACGAAGATCTTGCCCATCTCCTCGGCCGCAGTGTCGTACATGCCGACCGCGTCGATCTCCAGCATCTTCATCGAGTATGGAGCGCCGAAAGCTTCGACGAATTCGAAGCCCTTCCTCTCCTGATCCTTGTCCTGAAGGATGTGGGCAGCGCAGAACGGCAGAAAGTCGAGCGTCTTCCCGCCGGAGTGAAAGTCAAGAACGATGTCGGCAAGCGGCAAGAGCGTGCGCTGGAAGTAATCGGCGATCTTTTGCGTAACCGTGCCGTCCGGTCTGCCGGGAAAGCTGCGGTTCATGTTTCCCTTGTCGATTGGTGATGTCCTCGTTTCGGCGGCAAACGCCGGATAGTTCATCGCCGGAACGATTATGACCCGACCGCTGACGACGTCAGCCCGCAAAGTCCTTGCGAGATCGAAGAGCGCAATCGGCCCTTCGTATTCATCACCGTGATTGCCGCCCGTCAGAAGAACCGTCGGCCCTTCCCCGTTCTTTATGACGGAAATCGGAATCATGACCGACCCCCATGCCGAGTCATCGCGACTGTAGGGCAGCCTGAGGAAGCCGTGCTGGATGCCCGCGGCATTGAAATCGACCGTCGCGCTGATGGGCGACGGACGCAAATTCGACTCACTCATCGCCGATCAATCCTTGACCATCAACTTGCGCGGAACATTGGCGAGGCACTCCACACCACTATCGGTGATCAGGATGCTTTCCGTCGTCTCGAAACCCATGTCCGCGAGCCACAGGCCGGTCATGAAATGGAACGTCATGCCGGGCTTCAGCTCGGTGCGGTCGCCGGGACGAAGGCTCATCGTGCGCTCGCCCCAATCCGGCGGATAGGACAGACCGATCGGGTAACCAGTGCGGTTGTCCTTGACAATGCCGTACTTCTTGAGAACCGCGAAGAAAGCGTTGGCAATGTCCTCGCAGGTGTTCCCAGGCCTGGCGACCGAAAGACCGGCTTCCATTCCCTCAAGCGTTGCCTTCTCGGCGTCGATGAAGGCCTGCGTTGGCTTGCCGAGGAAGACCGTGCGAGAGAGCGGCAGGTGGTAGCGGTTGTAGCAGCCTGCAATCTCGAAGAAAGTGCCCTCGCCACTCTTCATGGGCCGGTCGTCCCAGGTGAGATGCGGGGCCGAGGCTTCGACGCCTGATGGCAGCAGCGGCACGATGGCCGGATAGTCCCCGCCAATACCATCGACACCACGCGTGCCGGCATCGTAGATCTCGGCGACCAGATCGCACTTGCGCATCCCGACCTCGATCTTGTCGAAGATGCGCGCATGCATGGCTTCGACAATGCGGGCGGCATTGCGCATGTACTTGATCTCGGTCGGGCTCTTGACCGCTCGCTGCCAGTTGACAAGTGCCGTGGCATCCAAAAAGCGGGCATTTGGAAGATGCTTTTGCAATGAGGCAAATGCAGCTGCTGAGAACCAGTAGTTATCCATCTCGACGCCGATCGAATGCTTTGCGAATCCACGATCCGCGAGGATACCCGAGAGGTAATCCATCGGATGTCGCTCGGTCGACTGCACGTAGTGGTCAGGATAACCGATGATGTTCTCATGGCTGAGATAGGCGGTCAGCTTGGCGCCGTTGGCATCCTGTCCACGGCCGAACCAGATTGGCTCGCCTGACGGCGGAACAATCACGGCCTGATGGACGTAAAAGGACCACCCGTCGTAACCCGTCAGCCAAGCCATGTTCGAGGGGTCGCTGACAATCAGCAGCTCGACGCCCTTTACTTCCATTGCCTTGCGGGTCTTTTCCAGCCGAAGGCTGTATTCGTCGCGCGAAAATTTAAGGTTCGGCTCACTCATGCTCTTCCCTCCTTGCCCGGTGCAGCACCGGATCAGCTTTCGAATGTCATGCCGGCCCGGGCGGCGGCAGCCCGCGAAAAGGCGAGCGTGGCGATGGCGGTATCCTGGATCCCGGTCCCGGTCAGGTCTGCAATGGTGATGTCTGAAGCGTCGGTCCGACCGGCCACCCGACCGGCAATAATCTGTCCGAGCTCCGGGAATTCGGCATCCTCGCCGACCAGACCGATCGAGATTGCGTGATGCAACTCTCCAAGCCGACGGGTCTGCTTCAGGCTGTCGGCAACATAGGGTGACGCCATCGCAATCGCCGCAGGTTCGATTTCGTTCTTATATTCGGCATCCGACCCCATGGCCGTCAGATGCTGGCCCCGCTCTAGCCATTCAGACTGGATGATCGGCCGTTCCGCAGGAGTGGTCGTCACGATAATGTCGGCGCCGCGAACCGCGGTCCTCGCATCGACGATCGCCTCGACCCCAATTCCGAGCTTTGCCGAACACTCGGCCGCAACCGCCTGTGCCTTTTCGTGATCGCGCGCCCAGATGCGCGCATTGGTGATGGGGCGGACGAGCGTCAGCGCCTCGAGCTGCAGTTTTGCCTGCATGCCGGCACCAAAGATGGTCGCGACCGTTGAATCCTCGCGCGACAGATGACGCGCGGCCACTGCGCCCGCAGCAGCCGTTCTCACATCCGTCAGATACCCATTATCGAGCAGCAGAGCCTGTACGAGCCCCGTCCGGCTCGAAAGCAACACCATCATTCCGTTCGTGCTCGCCAGGCCGATCTTTGGATTGTCAAAAAATCCCGGGCTGATCTTGATCGCGAAGCCGTCGATACCGGGGACATAAGCCGTCTTCACATCGACCTCGCCCCGATGCTCGGGAATATCGAGCCTCAGGATCGGTGGCATCGACACGGCCTTCGTGGCAAGCGCCCTGAACGCGTCCTCGACGCAACCGACGGCCTCCAGGTCCAGGCCGATGATCTTTCTGAGATCACCTTCGCTAAGAATAACCATCGAGCTCATGCGGCGTCCCTCCCCGAAAGAGCCGTTGCACCGTTGATCACGCGGCGATGCAGGTCCATGTCAACGTTCCGGCCAGAGAGAATGACGACGATCGGCCCGGATGGAGTGATCTTGCCTGCCAGGAGAGCGGCGATCCCGACAGCGCCGGCGCCCTCCACTATCTCGCGCTCAGCATCGTAGGCGTGAAGCATGCCCTTCGCGATTTCGCTCTCGGACAGCAGAACGATATCGTCGAGCAGATCGCGGCACATGGCAAAGGTCAGCCGGTTCGCAAGGCCTATGCCGCCGCCAAGCGAGTCCGCAAAGCTCTCTTCCTCGATAACCTCAACGGGCCTGCCGGCATCGATGCTTGCCTTCATGGCAGCGCCGCGCTCCATCGAAATTCCGACAAGACGGATCACCGGATTGATGGTCTTCAACGCCGCAGCCACTCCCGATGCAAGGCCGCCGCCCGACAGCGGCACGAGAACGGTGTCCACATCCGGGCAGTCCTTGAAAATTTCCAGGCCGAGCGAGGCTTGACCGGCGATCACGCGCTCGTCGTCGAACGGAGGGATCTCGACGAGCCCCTCTTCGGCGACCAGTCGGTCGACCTCACATTGGGCGTCGTCCTGCGAGTTGCCGACGATGCGTATCGTCGCACCGAGGCGGCGGATCTCGGTGATTTTGTTTTCCGGTACGAGCCGCGACATGCATATGGTCGTGGCAGTTCCTGCTGTTCTGGCGGCATGGGCAAGGGCTCGCCCGTGATTTCCCGTCGACGCGGCAACGATCCCACGCGCTCGTTCCTCTGCGGTCAGCGACAGGACGGCGTTGGTTGCCCCCCTGAGCTTGAAGCTACCGGTCGTCTGGTGGTGCTCGAGCTTCAACTTCACAGGGCAGCCTGTGATCTTGCTCAAGGCATTCGATGAGACGAGCGGCGTGTTGCGCACGTGCGGAGCGATACGTTCCGATGCGCGCATGATGCTCTGAAAACTGACCGTGGACGCAGCGGGCATGGCATCAGTTTCCCGGAACCGGAAGCGTCATCAGACTGGCGAAGCCTCGATCGGCCCTCTTGTCGCCGCACAGACTGAGGCACGCCCATGCCGTTGCAAGATTACTGCTGACCACCGGCTTTCCGATCTTCATCTCAATGCTGCCGGCGACCTCGGCGGCGCGGAGGGCCGTGCAGGAAATGAACAGGGCATCAGACCCCGGCGCCATCGCTTCAACAGCGAACGCTTCAATCTCGTCCGGTGCAATGCGTGCCATTTCCCTGTCGTCGGAGAAACCGAGGCACGTAAACCTGTCGATCTCGAAGCCGAGGCCTGTGAAATACTCCGCCATGGGAACGGCTGTCTCGGCGACGTAGGGCGTCAGGATCGAGATCCTTCGAGCACCGAATGCCTTCAACGCACGCACCGAAGCTGCCGTCGGCGTCACGACCGGGACGCCGGGCTTTGCGGCATTGATCGCCTTTTCGATCTCGCCGTCACCAATCACCACGGATGCGGACGTACAGGAATACATGATGGCGTCGAGCGTCTCTCCAGGCAGGATAAGGCCAGCACCTGCCGTCAGGGCCGGCTGCATCTTCAGGAGATTTTCTGGCGTCGTCGGATTGGCGTAGCGGATTCGGCTCACGTAAATGCCAATGCGATCACTGGCGACCATGCGCTGGAAGTCGACTTCCGTGGTATGGTCGGTTGCCAGGATGATGAGTCCGATCCTCTTTGCGAGCGGCCGATCGTCGAGACGCGGACGGCGGGTTGCCATGGTGATGTCGCTGTTCGTCGTCATATCAGTCGTCCATTCGGGCATAGCGTTCCTCGAGCCAGCGCAAGCCGATCACAGAAATGAGGCTGATCACGAGGAAGAAGACGCCGACGAGCGTCATCGGTTCGATATAGCGGTAGTTGCTATTGGCAATACTCTTTGCCTGGTTCATCAACTCGAGGACGGTAATGGCCGACAGCAACGGCGTTTCCTTGAACATGGCTATGAAATAGTTGGCGAGCGCCGGGATCATCGGAGGGATTGCCTGCGGCAGGATCACATGGATCCAGGTCTGGCGTTCGGTGAGATTGGCCGCCTTGGCAGCTTCCCACTGTCCCCGCGGCAAATTCTCGATACCGGCGCGATAAACTTCCGCAGTATAGGTGGCATAGTGCAGCCCAATGCCGATCACGCCGGCAACCAGCGGCGCAAGGCGGATCCCTAT
>Ga0209051_1000877_pt1 | contig 30359 bp, 38 predicted proteins | sample AraplaCvi_mMS_r2_2_FD_184286 | JGI IMG/M metagenome (GOLD analysis project Ga0209051, IMG submission 184286) | Arabidopsis root microbial communities from North Carolina, USA - plate scrape MF_Cvi_mMS_r2 (SPAdes) (version 2) | ecosystem: Host-associated > Plants > Roots > Endosphere | place...
CGACAGTTCCAGTTCGTCGACCTTCTTCAGCAGGGCCGGGTTGAACGGCAGTTCCGGCTTGGACTCGTCGGCCGACTTGGCCTTCGGTTCCTCGAAGGTGATGAAGATCTGCAGTTGGTCCTGCAGGATCCGGGCGGCGTAGGCCACGGCGTCCACCGGAGTGACGGCGCCGTTGGTTTCGACTTCCAGGATCAGCTTGTCGTAGTCCAGCGACTGGCCTTGACGGGTCGGCTCGACGCGATAGGCGACGCGCTTGACCGGCGAGTACAGGGCGTCGACGGCGATCAGGCCGATCGGCGCGTCTTCCGGACGGTTACGGTCGGCCGGGACGTAACCCTTGCCGGTGTTGACCGTGAACTCCATGCGCACCGAAGCGCCGTCGTCCAGCGTGCAGAGCACGTGGTCGGGGTTCAGGATTTCGATGTCGGCCGGGGTTTCGATCTGACCCGCGGTCACCGGGCCGGGGCCCGTGGCGCGCAGGGTCATGCGCTTCGGGCCTTCGGCATGCATCCGAACGGCCAGTTGCTTGATATTCAGAACGATGTCGACGACGTCTTCACGGACGCCCTCGAGCGAGGAGAACTCGTGCACCACGCCATCGATCTGGATGGCGGTGACGGCGGCGCCTTGCAGCGACGACAGAAGAACGCGACGCAGGGCGTTGCCGAGCGTCACACCGAAACCGCGCTCGAGCGGCTCGGCGACGATACGGGCCTTGCGGGTCGCATCGGCGCCGGTTTCGATTTGCGGCTTCTCAGGACGGATCAGCTCGTTCCAGTTTCTTTCGATCACGTGGTCGGGTCCCTTGAACGCGGCTCGCCGGCCGCGTTTTGCGCAGCCGGCGAAGGAGATTAGTGGTCTAAAAAGTACTAGACGCGACGACGCTTGGGCGGACGGCAGCCGTTGTGCGGGATCGGCGTGACGTCGCGGATGGTCGTGATGGTCATGCCCGCGGCTTGCAGCGCGCGCAGAGCCGACTCACGGCCAGAACCCGGACCCGAGACGTTGACTTCCAGGGTCTTCACGCCGTGCTCGGCGGCCTTCTTGCCCGCGTCTTCCGCAGCCATCTGAGCGGCGTACGGGGTCGACTTGCGCGAGCCCTTGAAGCCCATCATGCCGGCCGAGGACCACGAGATCGTGTTGCCCTGGGCGTCGGTGATGGTGATCATGGTGTTGTTGAACGAGGCGTTCACGTGCGCCACGCCCGAGGTGATGTTCTTACGTTCGCGGCGTTTAACGCGACCCGGTTCCTTGGCCATCGGTCAGGCTACCTTACTTCTTCTTGCCGGCGATCGGCTTGGCCGGACCCTTGCGGGTACGAGCGTTCGTGTGGGTGCGCTGACCGCGGACCGGCAGGCCCTTACGGTGACGCAGGCCGCGATAGCAGGCCAGGTCCATCAGGCGCTTGATGTTCATCGAGTTCTCGCGACGCAGGTCGCCCTCGACGGTGTAGTCACGGTCGATCGTCTCGCGGATCTGCAGGACTTCGGCGTCGGTCAGTTGATTGACACGACGGGCGTCCTCGATGCCCACCTTGGTGATGATCTCACGAGCCGACTTTTGGCCGATGCCGTGAATGTACTGAAGCGCGATCAGAACGCGCTTGTTCGTCGGGATGTTGACGCCTGCGATACGGGCCACGTCTAATGTTCTCCTAGTCACGCACTAAAGACGCGAACGGCGCGCCCGGCCGGATCAGAGATCCAAACCGGCGCGCACGGATCGCGCCCTTTCGCGGAAGCGCCCCGTTATAGGGATCGTTTCGCTTCCGTCAACAACTGAATCCACCGGGGTTCCAGTGAATTCGGGCTTTTTTAAACGACGACGCCAAGAGCCTCGCCGAATGGGATTCTTAGGCGACGACGCTGAGGGCTTCGTCGATGGAATTGGCCACGGCTTCGACCGAACCCATTCCGTCCAGCTCCGTCAGCTTCCCCTGCCCTTCATAGTAGGGCAGCAGCGGCGCGGTCTGAGCATTGTACTGGGCCAGGCGAGTCACGAAGACTTCGGGATTGTCGTCGGGCCGTCCCTGATCTTCGAACCGCTTCTTGATCCGCTCGATCAGAGCCGGCTCGTCTACCTTGAGTCGGAGAACGGAGTCGATCTGCTGTCCACGGGCCGCCAACATCTTGTCCAGGGCCTCGGCCTGGGCGACGGTGCGCGGGAAACCGTCGAAGATCGCGCCGCCAGCCGCCTCGGCTTCGGGCAGGCGCTCCTCGATCAGCGCGATGACGATCTCGTCGGTGACCAGCTCGCCGCGGTCCAGCACGCCCTTGACGCGCTGACCCAGCTCCGAGCCCGAGGCGATCGCCGCCCGCAGCATGTCGCCCGTCGAGAGCTGCACCATGCCACGCTCGGTGACCAGGCGCTTGGCCTGGGTGCCCTTCCCCGCCGCCGGCGGACCGAACAGGATCAAGTTCATTTAAGCCCCTTCGCGCGTCTACCGAGTCTGCGCTCGGCTCATCTCCCGAAGCAGACCTAGAGCCCCGGGAATGAAAACGGAAGCCGGTTTGTCATAAACCGGCTTCCGACGCTTCCAATTAAATTGAAGCCCCGCTTAGCGGTTGCGACCGCCACGCAGCTTGGACTTCTTGATCAGCCCCTCGTACTGGTGAGCCAGCAGGTGCGACTGGATCTGCGCCACGGTGTCCATGGTCACCGTCACGACGATCAGGATCGAGGTGCCGCCCAGGGCGAACTGGTTCGACTTGATCGCGATCATCACCAGTTCCGGCGCGACGCAGACGGCGGTGATGTAGGCCGCGCCGATCACGGTCAGGCGGGTCAGCACGTAGTCCAGGTACTCGGCGGTGCGCTTGCCCGGTCGGATGCCCGGCAGGAAACCGCCGTACTTGCGCAGGTTCTCGGCCGTCTCCTCGGGATTGAACACGACCGAGGTATAGAAGAACGAGAAGAAGATGATCAGCAGGGCGTAGAACACCAGGAACATCGGGTGGCCGTGCTGCAGCGAGCCCACCACGCCCGGCAGCCACGAGGCCCATGTCGGCAGGTTGGTGGTCTGGACGAACTGCAGAGCGGTCGTCGGCAGCAGCAGCAGGGACGAGGCGAAGATCGGCGGGATGACCCCGGCGGTGTTGATCTTCAGCGGCATGAACGAGCTTTCGCCGCCGATCATGCGATTGCCCTGCTGGCGCTTGGGATAGTGGACCAGCAGGCGGCGCTGCGAGCGCTCCATGAAGACGATGGCCAGGATCGCGCCGATGGCGCCGATCAGGATCAGGAACAGCGGGGTGTAGTTGCCCGAGGTCTGGGCCTGGACCAGCAGCTGGCCGAGGCTGATCGGCAGGTGGGCCACGATGCCCGCGAAGATGATCAGCGAGACGCCGTTACCCACGCCGCGGCTGGTGATCTGCTCGCCCAGCCACATCAGGAACAGGGTGCCGCCCGTCAGGGTGACGACGGTCGAGACGACGAAGAAGGCCGGGCCGACGCCGCCGGCGACCACGCCGGGCTGGGCCTGCAGGCCCATGGCGATCGAGGCCGACTGCACGACGGCCAGAACCACGGCCAGGTAGCGGGTGTACTGGTTCAGGGTCTTGCGACCCGCCTCCCCGCCTTCCTTCTTCAGCTTCTCCCACGGCGGATACACCGTGCCCATCAGCTGCACGATGATCGAGGCGCTGATGTAGGGCATCACGTTCAGCGAGAAGATGGCCATGCGCTGCACGGCGCCGCCCGAGAACGTGTTGAACATGCCGAGGATGCCCTCGGCGCTGCCGCTGAACAGGCGCGAGAACGCGGCCGGATCAATGCCGGGAATCGGAACGTAGGTGCCAAGGCGGTAGACGACCAGGGCGATGATCGTGAACCAGATACGCTTGTGAAGTTCGGTCGCCTTCTGGAACGACGCGAAATTCATGTTGGCTGCGAGTTGTTCGGCGGCCGAGGCCATTCAGATCCCCACGACTCAGGAGCGTGACAGTCGAAGACAGATACCGCTTTCGACGATGACCACGCTCTGAAATTTGGTGTCTCGGACCGGTTGGTCCAAGCAGAGCGCCACAAATAGGTGAGGCCCGCCGCGATGTCACGGCGAGCCTCATAAAAGAACTGTCATCCCGGCCGGAACGAAGTGTAGCCGGGACCGCCGGAAACGTCGGCGCTTGCCGCGGTCCCGGCTCGGCGCGCTACGCGCTAGGCCGGGATGACAGTTTTTATCGATTAGGCTTCGGCTTGCACCTTGGCCTTCTTGGTCACGGTGACCGAACCACCGGCGGCCTCGACGGCCTTGATGGCGGCTTCCGTGGCCGAATAGACGGTCAGCTTCAGGGCGGTCTTGATCTCGCCCTTGCCCAGCAGCTTCACGCCGTCCAGTTCACGACGGATCACGCCGGCGGCCACCAGGGCGGCGGCGTCCAGCTCGGCGCCAGCCTTGAACTTGCCAGCGGCGACGGCCTGCTCCAGGCGCCACAGGTTCACTTCGGCGTAGTCCAGGCGGAAGGGGTTGTTGAAGCCGCGCTTCGGCATACGCATGTGCAGCGGCATCTGACCGCCTTCGAAGCCGTTGATGGCGACGCCCGAGCGCGCCTTCTGGCCCTTCACACCGCGACCGGCGGTCTTGCCCTTGCCCGAACCCGGGCCACGGCCGACGCGCATGCGGCCCTTGGTCGAGCCTTCCTGCGGGGCGAGTTCGTTCAGCTTGGTCATATGTGCCTCTCCTTGGAGATCTGCGCCCGGACCAGGTCCAGACTCGGCTGTTGAATTTCGAAGCGCGCTTAAAACCCTAAAACCGCTCGGATTTCAATGGGCGAAAGCGCGCGAAGACGGTGTTTTCAAACGAAAACCACCCCGGATCGCTCCGGGGTGGCGTATTTCGCATCGGGTAAGCCAGGCTTACTCGACGATTTCCAGCAGGTGCTGGACCTTGCGGATCATGCCGCGGACCGACGGGGTGTCTTCCAGCGTAGACACGCGGCCCAGCTTGTTCAGACCCAGACCGGCGAGCGTGGCGCGCTGGTCCTTCTCACGACGGATCGGGCTGCCGGTCTGGCGCACCGTGACTTGCTTAGCTTCAGCCATGACTTAGCCCTCGATGGCTTCCGGCGCCGAGGCGCCGTCGGCGCGACGGCCGAGGATGTCGCCAACCTTCTTGCCGCGCTTGGCGGCGATCTGGCGGGGCGACGACTGGACCTTCAGGGCCTCGAACGTGGCGCGAACCATGTTGTACGGGTTCGAGGAACCCGTCGACTTGGCCACGACGTCCTGGACGCCCAGGGTTTCGAGAACCGCGCGCATCGGACCGCCGGCGATGACGCCGGTGCCGGGAGGCGCCGCGCGCATCATCACCTTGCCAGCGCCCCAACGGCCAGCGCCGTCGTGGTGCAAGGTGCGGGATTCGCGCAGCGGAACGCGGATCATCGTCTTCTTGGCTTCTTCGGTCGCCTTGCGGATGGCTTCCGGCACTTCACGCGCCTTGCCATGACCGAAGCCGACGCGGCCCTTTTGGTCGCCGACGACCATCAGAGCAGCGAAGCTGAAGCGACGGCCACCCTTCACGGTGGCGGCGACGCGGTTGATGTGGACGAGCTTTTCGACGATGTCGCTGTCGACCCGCTCTTCGGGGGCGTTGCGGTCGCGACGGTCACGGCGTTGACCGCCTTCACCGCGCTGTTGTTCACCACGAGCCATGTTCGTTCCCTTAGAAGTTCAGGCCGGCTTCGCGCGCGGCGTCGGCCAGGGCTTTCACCCGGCCGTGGAAGATGTAACCACCACGATCGAAGACGACGTCCTTGACGCCCTTTTCGATGGCGCGCTCGGCGACGAGCTTGCCCACAGCGGCAGCGGCATCCTTGTCCGCGCCCTTGCCTTCGGCTTCCAGAGTGGAAGCCGACGCCAGGGTCACGCCGCGTTCATCATCGATGACCTGGGCGTAGATGTTCTTCGACGAACGGAAGACCGACAGACGCGGGCGACCGTTGGCGAGGCTCTTGAGGCGGGTGCGAACGCGCTGAGCGCGCTTGGCCGCCGATTCACGAGGAGAGAGCGCCATGGCTTACTTCTTCTTGCCTTCCTTGCGGCGAACCTTCTCGCCAGCATAACGCACGCCCTTGCCCTTGTACGGCTCAGGCGGACGAATGCGGCGGATCTTCGCGGCAATCTCGCCGACCGCCTGCTTGTCGATGCCGGCGATCTTGATTTCGGTTTGCTTCGGCACAGCGAAGGTGACGCCGGCCGGAGCCTCAACGTCCACGTCGTGGCTGAAACCGAGTTGGAGGCTCAGGGCGGTGCCCTTCATGGCCGCGCGGTAACCAACGCCGACCAGTTCGAGGTTTTCCTCGAAGCCGGCGGTGACGCCCTGCACCATGTTGGCGACCAGAGTGCGGGACAGACCCCACATGCCCTTGGCGCGCTTCGTGTCGACGCGCGGAGTCAGAAGGAGCTCAGCGCCCTCTTGCTTGACTTCGACTTCGTCGGCGATCGTCCACGACAGCTGACCCTTCGGGCCCTTCACCGTGACCGTCTGACCCGCGAGCGTGACTTGCACGCCCGAGGGGATTGCGACGGCTTTCTTACCGATACGTGACATGCTCTTTCCCTCCCGCGCCTAGTAGACGCGGCAGAGGACTTCGCCGCCGACGTTAGCGTCGCGTGCAGCGGTGTCCGACATGACGCCCTTCGGCGTCGACAGGATCGAGATGCCCAGGCCGTTCTTGATCGGCTTCAGGTCCTTGATCGACGAGTAGACGCGACGGCCAGGCTTGGACACGCGGCTGATCTCGGCGATCACGGGCTGACCGTCAAAATACTTCAGCTCGATCTCGAATTCGGGGAACGCACCGGGCTTCTCGATCAGCGAGTAGCCGCGGATGTAGCCTTCGTCGGCCAGCACGTCCAGAACGCGGGCGCGCAGCTTGGAAGCCGGCGTCGAGACCTTGGAGCGCTTGCGCGTGGCGGCGTTCTTGATGCGAGCGATCAGGTCGCTCAGGGGATCGTTCATCGACATCTGATCGTCCTTACCAGCTCGACTTGACGAGGCCGGGGATCTGACCCTGCGAACCCAGTTCGCGGAGCGCGATACGGCTCATCTTCAGCTTGCGGTAGTAGGCGCGCGGACGGCCCGTGACTTCGCAGCGATTGCGGATGCGGATCGCGGCGCTGTTACGCGGCAGCTTGGCGAGCTTGAGGCGAGCGTCGAAGCGCTCCTCGAGCGGCAGGCTTTCGTCGTTGGCGATCGCCTTCAGCGAGGCGCGCTTTTCGGCGAACTTCTTGACGAGAGCCTTGACGGCTTCGTTGCGATTGACGGCGCTTTTCTTGGCCATGGTTTCTTTCCCTTCCCGCCCTTAGTTCACGAACGGGAACTGGAATTCCTTCAGGAGAGCCTTGGCTTCCTGGTCGGAGTTCGCAGTGGTGCAGACGATGATGTCCATGCCCCAGATCTGTTCGATCTGGTCATAGTTGATTTCCGGGAACACCAGGTGCTCCTTCAGGCCCATGGCATAGTTGCCACGGCCGTCGAAGCTCTTGCCGTTCAGGCCGCGGAAGTCCTTCACGCGCGGCAGCGCGATCGTGACCAGGCGGTCCAGGAATTCGTACATCCGGTCCTTGCGCAGGGTGACCTTGCCACCGACCACCATGCCTTCGCGCAGCTTGAAGCCGGCGATCGACTTGCGGGCCTTGGTGGCGACGGGCTTTTGGCCGGCGATCGCCTGCAGGTCCTTCAGAGCGGTCTGGACCTTCTTGGAGTCGGCCACGGCCTCGCCGATACCCATGTTCAGGACGATCTTGTCCAGCTTGGGGATCTGCATCTCGTTGGTGTAGCCGAACTGCTCCTTCATCGCGGCGCGGATGCGCTCGCGATAAACGGTCTTCAGCCGGGGCTCGTAAGCTTGATCAGCCATTGATCACCTCGCCGGTCGTCTTGGCGACGCGCACCTTCTTGTCGCCTTCGATCTTGAAGCCGACGCGGGTGGGCTTGCCCTTGGAGTCCACGATGGCGACGTTCGAGACGTGCAGCGCGGCTTCCTTATGCTTGATGCCGCCCTGGGGGTCGGCTTGGGTCGGCTTGGTGTGACGCGAAACCATGTTCACGCCTTCCACGACAACCCGGCTATCCTTCGGCAGGACTTGCAGGACAGCGCCTTGCTTGCCCTTGTCCTTGCCGGCCAGAACGACGACGCGGTCGCCCTTCTTGATCTTAGCGGCCATTACAGCACCTCCGGAGCGAGGGAGATGATCTTCATGTGGTTCTTGGCGCGCAGTTCACGGGGAACCGGGCCGAAGATCCGCGTGCCGACCGGCTCGCTCTGCTTGTTCACGATCACCGCGGCGTTCTTGTCGAAGCGGATGACCGAGCCATCCTTGCGCTTCAGGTTCTGGTTCACGCGAACGACGACGGCGCGCAGCACGTCACCCTTCTTCACGCGACCACGCGGGATAGCTTCCTTCACGGAGACGACGATGACGTCGCCGACGCTGGCGTAGCGACGGCCTGCGCCGCCCAACACCTTGATGCACATGACCCGGCGAGCGCCAGAGTTATCAGCGACTTCCAGGTTAGTTTGCATCTGGATCATGGTCTAAACCTTCCAGACTTAAGCCGAAGCCTTGGGAAGGACTTCCCAGGTCTTCAGCTTGGACTTCGGAGCGCATTCGACGATGCGAATTGCTTCGCCGGCCTTGTACGCGTTGGATTCGTCGTGCGCGTGGTACTTCTTCGACTGACGCACGATCTTCTTCAGGATCGGGTGAACGATGGTCCGTTCAACCTTCACCACGACGGTCTTATCGCCCTTGTCGGAGACGACGACCCCTTCGAGGATACGCTTGGGCATATCGTTCTCCTTAAGCCGCGGCCTTGGCGCGCAGCACGGTCTTGATCCGCGCGATATCCTTGCGGATCTCGTTGACGCGGTGGGTCTTCTCGACCTGGCCCGTGGCGGCCTGGAAGCGCAGGTTGAACTGCTCCTTCTTCAGGCTGATCAGGGTTTCGGCCAGCTGGTCGGGGGTCAGGCCCCGGATGTCAGCGATCTTCATGAGCCTCAAGCCTCCACGGCCACGCCCGCATCGATGCGGGTGACAACACGGGTGCGGATCGGCAGCTTGGCGGCGCCCAGGCGGAGAGCTTCACGCGCGATATCGTCCGGCACGCCGTCGATTTCGAACATGATGCGGCCCGGAGCCACGCGAGCGGCCCAGTAATCCACGGCGCCCTTACCCTTACCCATCCGGACTTCGGCCGGCTTGCCGGTGACCGGCACGTCGGGGAAGATACGGATCCAGACGCGGCCTTGACGCTTCATCTGGCGGGTGATGGCGCGACGGGCGGCTTCGATCTGGCGAGCCGTGATGCGCTCCGGCTCGACGGCCTTCAGGCCGTACGAACCGAAGTTCAGCAGGGTGCCGCCCTTCGAAGTGCCGTGGATGCGGCCCTTGAACTGCTTGCGGAATTTGGTCTTTTTCGGAGACAGCATGGCGATCTAATCCTTAGGCGCGATCGCGACGGTCACGACGGTCGCCCCGGTCGGGACGATCGCCGCGCTCACGGCCGCCACCTTCGCCGGCCGGGCCGGACTCGGTGGCCAGGCGCTTGTCGAGCGCCATCGGATCATGCTCCAGCACCTCGCCCTTGAAGATCCAGGTCTTCACGCCGATGATGCCGTAGGTGGTCTTGGCTTCGGCGAAACCGAAGTCGATGTCCGCACGGAGGGTGTGCAGCGGCACGCGGCCTTCGCGGTACCATTCCATACGAGCGATTTCAGCGCCGCCGAGGCGACCCGAGACGTTGATCCGGATGCCCTTGGCGCCGAGGCGCACGGCCGACTGAATCGAACGCTTCATGGCGCGACGGAACGCGATACGACGCTCGAGTTGTTGAGCGATCGACTCGGCCACCAGCTGAGCGTCGGTTTCCGGCTTGCGGATCTCGACGATGTTCAGGTGGACTTCGCCTTCGGTCTTGATCGACAGGTCCTTGCGGAGCTTGTCGATGTCAGCGCCCTTCTTGCCGATGATGACGCCCGGACGAGCGGCATAGATCGTGATGCGGCACTTCTTGTGCGGACGCTCGATGATGATGCGCGAGACACCAGCTTGGTACAGGCGCTTCTTCAGGGCGGCGCGGATCGCGAGATCCTGGTGCAGCATCTTGCCGTACTGGTCGCCGTCGGCGAACCAACGGCTGTCCCAGGTGCGGTTAACGCCGAGCCGCAGCCCGACCGGATTGACTTTCTGACCCATTAGGCGGCCTCACCCAGTTCGCGGACCACGATCGTGATCTCGGAGAACGGCTTCTCAACGCGCGTCGCGCGACCGCGAGCGCGGGGCGAGAAACGCTTCATGATCAGGTTCTTGCCCACATAGGCCTCGGCGACGACCAGCGAGTCGATGTCGAGGTTGTGGTTGTTTTCGGCGTTCGAGATCGCCGAATACAGCGCCTTGCGGACGTCCTGAGCGATGCGCTTGTGGCTGAACTCGAGCTCGTTGAGCGCGCGTTGGACGTTCAGGCCACGGATGGACTGAGCGACCAGGTTCAGCTTGCGCGGGCTGGTGCGCAGGGTGCGAACCTTGGCCATCGCTTCGACGCCGTCCAGGCGGCGAGCTTGCTTTTGCTTGGCCATGATTACTTCCTCTTGGCCTTCTTGTCGGCGGCGTGACCCGGGAAGTTCCGGGTCGGCGCGAATTCGCCGAACTTCATGCCGACCATGTCTTCCGACACCAGCACGGGAACGTGCTTGTGGCCGTTGTGCACGCCGAAGGTCAGGCCGACGAATTGCGGCATGATCGTCGAGCGACGCGACCAGGTCTTGATGACGTCCTTGCGGCCCGACGACAGAGCGTTATCGGCCTTCTTCAGGAGGTACCCGTCGACAAACGGGCCTTTCCAGACGGAGCGGGTCATGGCTTAGCGGCCCTTCTTCGCTTTGTGGCGCGAACGGATGATGAACTTATCCGTGGCCTTGTTGACGCGGGTCTTGGCGCCCTTGGTCGGCTTACCAGCCGGGGTCACCGGGTGGCGACCGCCCGAGGTCCGGCCTTCACCACCACCGTGGGGGTGGTCGACCGGGTTCATGGCGACACCGCGGACGTGCGGGCGACGGCCCATGTGACGAGAACGACCGGCCTTGCCGAGGTTCTGGTTCATGTGGTCGGGGTTCGACACGGCGCCGACGGTGGCCATGCACGAGTCGAGCACCATGCGCAGTTCGCCCGAGTTCAGGCGGATCTGGGCGTAGCCGGCGTCACGGCCGACCAGCTGGGCGTAGGCGCCAGCCGAACGGGCGATCTGACCACCCTTGGCGGGCTTCAGCTCGATGTTGTGGATGATCGTGCCGATCGGCAGCGTGCGCAGCGGCGAGGCGTTGCCCGGCTTCACGTCGACCTTTTCACCGGTGACGACTTCGTCGCCGACCTTCAGGCGTTGCGGGGCCAGGATGTAGGCCAGCTCGCCGTCGGCCTGATACTTGATCAGGGCGATGAAGGCGGTGCGGTTCGGATCGTACTCGAGACGAACGACCGAGGCCGTGCCTTGCTTGCGACGCTTGAAGTCGACCAGACGGTACAGGCGCTTGGCGCCGCCGCCGCGGAAACGGACCGCGATACGGCCATTGCCGCCGCGACCGCCCGACTTGGTCAGGCCTTCGACGAGCTTCTTCTCGGGCTTGCCCTTGTGAAGTTCGCTGCGGTCGATCAGCACCAGGCCGCGCTGGCCGGGGCTGGTCGGGTTATATTGCTTCAAGGCCATGTCTTAGAGACCCGTCGTGATGTCGATCGACTGGCCGTCGGCCAGGGTCACGATAGCTTTCTTGACGTCGTTGCGACGCCCGACGATGCCACGGAAGCGCTTGGTCTTGCCCTTGGTCACGATGGTGTTGACCTTGGTCACCTTGACCTTGAACAGCTCTTCGACGGCGGCGGCGATTTCGTCCTTCGTCGCGTCGTTGGCCACCTTGAAGACAACCTTGTTCTGCTCCGAGAGCAGGGTCGTCTTTTCGGTGATCACCGGCGACAGGATCGTGTCGTAGTGGCGAGCGGTGGCGGCCATTAGGCGGCTTCCTTCTCAGCGAAACGAGCCGAGATCGCTTCGACCGCGTCCTTGGTCAGGACGAGGGTCTGGCGACGCAGCACGTCGTAGACGTTCAGGCCGGCGTTCGGCAGGACGTCGACGTTCGGGATGTTGCGGGCGGCGAGCTTGAAGTTCGCGTCCACTTCCGGACCGGCGATGACCAGAGCGTTCTTCAGACCGATCTTGTCGAAGTTGGCGCGCAGGGCAGCCGTCTTCGCTTCGGTCAGAACGGCGCTGTCCAGGACGACCAGCGCGCCCGACTTCGCCTTCGAGGACAGGGCGTGGCGCAGAGCCAGGGCCCGGATCTTCTTCGGCAGGTCGAAAGCGTGGCTGCGGACGACCGGGCCGTGGGCCTTGGCGCCGCCGACGAACTGAGCCGCACGACGCGAGCCGTGACGAGCGCCGCCGGTGCCCTTCTGCTTGTACATCTTCTTGCTCGTACGAGAGACCTCGTTACGAACCTGAATCTTGTGGTTGCCCGAGCGGCGCTTGGCCAGCTGCCAGGTCACGACGCGCTGCAGGATGTCGCCGCGGATGTCGTCGATGCCGAAGATGGCGTCGTCGAGATCAACGGAGCCGGCCTTGCCGCCGTCCAGTTTGATGACGTCGAGTTTCATTAGCCTTCGCCCTCTTCGGTCGCAGCCGCGGGGGCCTCTTCAGCGGGGGTCTCAGCGGCGGCCGGAGCGGCTTCGCCAGCCTTGCGGAAGGCGCCCGGACGCGGAGCGTCGGCGGGGATGGCCTTCTTCACGGCGTCGCGAACCTTCACGTAGCTGCCTTCGTGGCCCGGGACGGCGCCCTTGACCAGGATCAGACCGCGCTCGACGTCGACCTTCCAAACGGTGACGTTCAGCGTGGTGACGGTTTCTTGACCCAGGTGACCAGCCATCTTCTTGCCCGGGAACGTACGACCCGGATCCTGGCGGTTACCGGTCGAACCGTGCGAGCGGTGCGAGACCGAGACACCGTGGGTGGCGCGCAGACCACCGAAGTTCCAGCGCTTCATGGCGCCGGCGAAACCCTTACCGACGGTGACGCCTTGGATGTCGACCTTCTGGCCGGCGACGAAGTGGTCAGCGGTCAGCTCGGCGCCAACTTCGATCAGGGCGCTTTCTTCGACGCGGAATTCCGCGACGACGCGCTTCGGCTCAACGGCCGCCTTGGCGAAGTGGCCACGCAGGGCCTTCGAGGTGTTCTTGGCTTTCTTAGCGCCGGCGCCGAGTTGCAGGGCGGTGTAACCGTCCTTCTCGACCGTGCGCTGGCCCGTGACCTGGCAACCGTCGAGCGACAGGACGGTGACCGGCACGTGCTGGCCGGCTTCGTCGAAGAAGCGGGTCATGCCCAGCTTCTTGGCGAGGATACCGGTGCGTTGGGTGGGGAGAGTCATGGATCGGCCCTCCTTACAGCTTGATTTCGACGTCAACGCCGGCCGACAGGTCGAGCTTCATCAGCGCGTCCACGGTCTGCGGAGTCGGGTCAACGATGTCGAGAACGCGCTTGTGCGTACGGATCTCGAACTGCTCGCGCGACTTCTTGTCGACGTGCGGCGAACGGTTGACGGTGAATTTCTCGATAAGCGTGGGCAGGGGGATGGGGCCCCGCACCGTCGCGCCCGTGCGCTTGGCCGTATTGACGATCTCGCGCGTGGAATGATCCAACACGCGGTGATCGAAGGCCTTGAGCCGGATGCGGATGTTCTGACGATCCATATCGCTCGGTTTCCTAGTGGGCTGCGCCCGCGTCTCGAACCATTTCAAAGACCAACTCGGAACCCGGATGGGTCCCGTACGCAGCGTCCGCAAAACAAATGTCCCCAACAGTCACCTGTCGGGGGTGATGACCAGATATTGCGCCCCTCCGGGAAGAGGTTGGCGGCGCTATGTCCGGGCGTCTCGCGAACCGCGTTTGAGCTCGAAAGCTCACAGCCGGTCCAACAGAGGCGCGCTTGTACGTTCCGGAATCGGTTTCGTCAAGCGCTGATCCGGCTCGTCTCGTCCTTGAAAAGACTCGAGTCGTCGGGCGGGTTCTGAATAGGCGCCCTCCCCTCTCCGCGCAAGGGGCGTGAAAACATAACACCGGTCCGCTTTTAACGCTTTTCACCCGAAGGTTAGCAAGAACGTGCGCCCGCTCGCGCGTAGGCGAAATCGCCACCTCCGCAAGTGTCACAAAAATGCATTGTTCGGCCCGCAAGCGCCGCCGCTGGGCTTGAGCGTCCATGCGAACCTCCATAGATCCGCCGCTCCCCGACGGACTGGGCGGCCCTCCCCCCATAACGACCGTCCAGCCAGCCGGGGAGCCACTGTTGTGTAAGGGGATACCCCACTATGAATACGAAGCTCTTCGCCACCGCCGCCCTGATCGCCGCCGCCGTCTCGGCCCCGGCCTTCGCTCAGAACATCGGCTCGGTCGGCGCCGCCGTGAACTACACGGACCTGAACACCCGCTTCGGCGGCAATGACGGCACCTCGGCCGTGATCGACGGCTCGGTCGCCATCCCGCTGCAAGGCGCCTGGACCGTGACCGCCAACGGCGACGTCTCGATCTCGGACAACGACCTGTCGGACGAAACCGTCGCCTCGGGCGCCGTGCACCTGACGACCAAGATCGGCGACACCGTCCGCGTCGGCGGCTTCACCGCTCTGTCGCGTCCGTCGAACGACACCCTGTGGGCCGTCGGCGCCGAAGCCCAGAAGTACCTGGACAAGGTCACCCTGACCGGCCTGGTCGCCTATGGCCAGTCGAACGACCTGGACGCCGACCTGTACACGGTCCGCGGCGAAGCCCGCTACTTCGTGTCGGATAACTTCCGCCTGAACGCCGGCGCCGGCTGGTCGCGTATCGACACCAACGTCAACGCCGACCTGTGGGACGTGAATGCCGGCGGCGAATACAAGTTCGCCAACACCGGCTGGTCGACCTTCGCCAAGTACACCCACGCCGAGTCGAAGGATCTGGCCAAGCTGAACTCGGACGCCGTCCGCGTCGGCGTCCGCTACACCTTCGGCGGCAGCCTGAAGGACCGCGACCGCGCCGGGGCCGACCTGGCCACGGCCAGCGACCTGTTCGGTTTCGGCGTCCGCTAAGCGGAAGCCGACCGCAAGGTCCGGACATAAAGAAGGCCCCGGGAGCGATCCCGGGGCCTTTGTTCCATCACTCTATATATAGAGTGTGTGGGACGGGGCTCAGCGGCCGCCGATGATCACGTCGCCCGAGCCGGCGACATGCTTCTTCACCGGGCCGTTGACCTTGGCGATGCGGATGTCGCCCGAGCCGGCCACCGAGACGTCGACGCTGTCGGCCTCGCCGTTGAAGTCGACATTGCCCGAGCCCATCACATTGACGTCCACCGAGCGGGCGCGACCGCTGGCGATGGTGATGTTGCCCGAGCCGGCGATGTTGCCGTCCAGCTTGCCGGCGATGCTGGCCGTGGTGACGTTGCCGGAGCCGGCGATGTTGACCGCGAGGTCGCCGCCGATGGCCTGGACGTTTACGTCGCCCGAACCGGCCAGGTTGATGTCGGCCGAGCCGGCCGTGCCGGTCTTGGCGTCGCCCGAACCGGCCTGGTTCAGCTTGAGCTCACCCTTGGTGTTGGCCACGGTCCAGTCGCCGCAGCCGGCGTTGGCCAGCTCGACGCTGTTGGAGCGGCCGATGTCGCCGAACACCGCGCCGCCGGCCTTGACCTTGACGTCCATCGGCACACGGACGGCGATCTGCGGGAAGTTGTCGTAGGACACCTCACCCAGGCCCCGGACGCGCACCGAAGGCTTGCCGTTGCGATTGCTGCAATTGTTGATCTTGTTCATGCGCAGATTGCCGTCGACGACGATCTCGTCGCCATCCTTGCGCACTTCCAGCGGCAGGGCGTTGTTGGTGGTCAGGAACTCGACCTTCACGTCCGACCGGTTCTCGGGGATCACCACCACGCGGGCGACGGCGTCCTTAATCTTGACGGAGGGCGCGGCCGAAGCGACGCCAGCGGTGGAAACGGCGGCGGCCAGAACGGCCAGGGCAGTCAGAGCGCGCATCGGTCAGTCCCTCGGATGCGTTGAATTTGATGAGGGGAAGCTAGCGAGCGATCGTCCGGTCTTCGACTTAATTCGAGGTCATGACGCCGAAGTCATCTAACGCCGGTCGGTCAGTCGACCATCAAGGCGGCGAGGCCAAGCCCCAGCCCCAGGCCCAATCCAACACCGGCGCCCAAGTCCGGATGCCGGCGGGTCATGGCGGCCATGAAACTGGCCCCGCCCCGCAATTGCCCGACCAGGCCGGGCTCGCAGGCGACGATCCGGTCGAAGCGACGGGCCAGGCGCGAGGCCCCGATCCGGCGCATCCGGCGGCCGCGCGAGGAGACCCGCCGCTCGACCAGCCCCTCGAACACGATCTCGGCCGGATCGGCGAAGTCGTGCTTGTAGGCGTCGGCGTCGACGCCGAAGTCCACGCGGGTGATCCCCCGCGCCGCGACGGTCTCCAGCGTGTCCAGGGTCATCAGTCCGCCCGGCGAGTACTTGGCATAGGCCGGGTCGTAGATCGGGAACCACAGGTGATGGCGCACGCCCGAGGTCAGGCCCAGCTCGGCCGCCACCAGCGTATCGCCCGCCCTCAGCGCCGCCAGCCGCAGGCCGAAGTCCGGCGCGTCGACCTTGGCCAGCTCGCGCACCAGGTCGATCGTCCAGCCGCAAGCGAAGACGTCGTACTGATGGGTGCGCGCGATCTGGGCCCGCTTATGGGCGATGACGTGGTCGATCTGCTGCAGCGTCGGTCGCTCAAAGCTGAACGACAGCGGCCCGTAGTCACGCTCCAGCGCCCGGCGGCGACGGCGCTTGTCCTTCAGGAATCGCGCATCGCGGTTGGCCAGATAGGCCTCGAAGCCTTGCGAGAGATCCGCCGCCATGGCCCGGCGCGGCGACAGGCCTTGCAGGTCCGCCTCCCCCGCCCCGACCAGGCCGCCGAACCGGGCCCGGCGCACCCCGGCCAGGCGCGGCAGCAGCGCGGCCACCGACAGTCCCGGCGCGGCGATCAGGCCGTGAAAGTCGCTGAGCGGCGCGGCCAGCGGCTGCAGCAGCCCCCCGCGTTGCTGGAATGGCAGGAAGCCGCGAACCGCTCCGCCCTCGCGGATCACCGCCAGGCGCGCACCCGGCGCGACCGCGCTGGCGGCCTCGACGAAGCGGAGGTCGAAATAAGGGCTGGCTAGCGCCGGGTCGGCCGCGCGGAAGTCCCGCCACAGCGCACGCTCGGCGTCTCCCAACTGCGAGACTGCAATGGTCTCGACGGCGATGCTCTCCCGGTGCACGCGACCCCACTCCCGTTCGGGTTGGGGCCATTAAGCCTGCCGGCTCCTAACAATCGCTTTAGTTGCGAAGTGTGTCTACGGGCCCGCTTGACGACCACGGCGCCTGGTGTTTCCGCAGCCGCACGGGGGCCGACTTGTAGGCCGGCGTGCCCGAGCGCTGGTCGTGGTCGTCCAGCGACACCACCAGGTTGGTCTCGGGATAGTAGGCCGCGAGGCACCCCGGCGGGATCTCGCGGGCCACCAGGGTGAAGGCCCGCACCACCCGCTCGCCGGTCTCGTCGAACGCCGCGCCCAGGTCCACCAGGTCGCCCTGCGCCAAGCCCATCCGCGCCATGTCGTCGGGATTGGCGAAGATCACGTCGCGCCGGCCGAACACCCCGCGATAGCGGTCGTCGTAGCCGTAGATCGTGGTGTTGTACTGGTCGTGGCTGCGCAAGGTGGTCAGGATCATCACGTCCGGATCGCCCCGGCGCGGATCGCCGCCTTTCGGATCGTGGACGATGAAGTTCGCCTTGCCCGTGGCTGTCTTCCACACCCGGTTCGACGGCCCCACCGGCAGGCGGAAGCCGCCCGGCGCGCGGACCCGGTCGTTGTAGCCCTCGAACGCCGCCGGGAAGACCTTGGCGATCAGGTCGCGGACGGCGTCATAGTCGTCGGCCAGACCCGGCCAGTCGATCAGCGGATCCTCGCCGAACAGCGCCGTCGCCATGCCGCAGACGATGGCCGGCTCGGACATCAGGTGCTCGGACGCCGGCGGGTTCAGCCCACGCGAGGCGTGGACCATCGACATCGAGTCCTCGACCGTCACCGACTGCCGCACGCCGGCCCGCACGTCCATCTCGGTGCGGCCCAGGCACGGCAGCAGAATGGCTTCCTTCCCGACCAGCAGGTGCGTGCGGTTGGGCTTGGTGGCGACATGGACGGCCAGATCTAGCTTGCGCATGGCCGCGAAGGTTCGCACCGGATCCGGCGCCGCCACCGCGAAGTTGCCGCCCAGGCCGATGAAGAGCTTGCTGCGGCCCTGTTCGATCGCCTCGATCGACTCCACGACCGTGTGGCCGTGCTCGCGCGGCGGCTCGAAGCCGAAGACGTCCCTCAGGGAGTCCAGCATCGCCGCCGACGGCTTCTCCCAGATGCCGACCGTGCGATTGCCCTGGACGTTGGAATGGCCGCGCAGCGGGCAGATCCCCGCCCCTGGCCGGCCGATATTGCCCTTCAGCAGCAGCAGGTTGACCAGCTGCTGCACCGCGCCGGAGCTGTCGCGGTGCTGGGTCAGGCCCATGCCGTAGCAGAGGATCGCCGCCTTGGCCTTGGCGTAGACCGCCGCCGCCTCCTCGATCCGAGCGCGCGGTAAGCCGCTGCCCGCCTCGATGGTCGACCAGTCCAGCGCCTCGACCGACGCGACCAGCGCCTCGAAGCCGGCGGTGTGCTCGAGGATGAAGTCGTGGTCCAGGACCCCGCCGTCGCGGGCCTCCATCGCCAGCAGCGCCTTCATCATGCCCTGCACCAGCAGGGCGTCGCCGCCGACCGTCACCTGGTAATAGGCCGAGGCGATCGGGGTCGAGGTCAGGGTCGCCATCTCGACGGGATCCTGCGGCGAGGCGAACTTCTCCAGCGCCCGCTCCTTCAGCGGGTTGAAGGCCAGGATCGTCGCCCCGCGCCGGCTGGCCTCGCGCAGGGTGGCCATCATCCGCGGATGGTTGGTGCCCGGGTTGTGGCCGAAGCACATGATCAGGTCGGCGTGGTCGAAGTCCTCGAGGGTCACCGACCCTTTGCCCAGGCCGATCGAGTCCGGCAGGCCGACGCTGGTCGGCTCGTGGCACATGTTCGAGCAGTCCGGGAAGTTGTTGGTCCCGAACCGCCGCGCCATCAGCTGATAGAGGAAGGCGGCTTCGTTGCTGGCCCGGCCCGAGGCGTAGAACTCGGCCGCGTTCGGATTGTCCAGCGCCTTCAGCCCCTCGGCCGTGCGGGCGAAGGCCGCCTCCCAGGTGATCGGCTTGTAGCGGTCGTCGGCGGGGTCATAGGCCATCGGCTCGGTCAGCCGGCCCTGATCCTCGATCTGATGGTCGGTCCAGGTCAGCAGTTCGCTGACCGTGTGCTGGGCGAAGACCTCGGGCGTGGCGCGCTTGGACGTCGCCTCCCAGGCCACGGCCTTGGCCCCGTTCTCGCAGAACTCGAAGGACGAGGTGTGCTTGGGATCGGGCCAGGCGCAGCCGGGGCAGTCGAAGCCCTCCGGCTGGTTGGCCCGCATCAGGGTCTTGCCACCTTCGACCACTGTCTCCTGGTCGACCAGCGCCCCGGCCACGGCCTTCAGCGCGCCCCAGCCGCCGGCGGGCTGGTGATACGGGCGGACGCCCGGAACCTTCGTATCGGACATCAGGCCGGCTCCAGCTCGGATTCAACAAGGCGCTCGCCGCCGGCGAACACCGCATGGCCGTCGGCGCGGGCCAGGGCCACCAGGGTCAGGTTGGCCTCTTCGGCCTTGGCGATGGCCAGTTCGGTCGGGGCCGAGACCGCGACCAGGATCGGGCAGCCCATCCGGGCGGTCTTCTCGACCATCTCGAACGAGCAGCGGCTGGTGACGACGACGAAGCCCGTCGCCGCGTCGATCTCGGCGCGGGCCAGGGCCCCGGCCAGCTTGTCCAGCGCGTTGTGGCGGCCAACGTCCTCGCGAACCAGGACCAGCCCCCCGTCGGCGTCGAAGAAGGCGGCCGCGTGGGTGGCGCGGGTCAGGCGGCCCAGGGCCTGTTGCGCTTCCAGCGCCGCCAGGGCGCGCGGAATCGCCTCGTGTTCGATGCTGACGCCCTCGCCCAGCACCGGCAGCGGCCGCACCGCGTCGGCCAGGCGCTGCACCCCGCACAGCCCGCAGCTGGAGCGCCCCTCCAGGTTGCGCGGCCGGGCCTTCCTGGCCGCCGCGCCGGGCGCCAGGCGGACGTCCACCAGAACCCCCTGTTCTTCTTCCTTGACGGCGATCGCCAGCACGTCGGCCGCCTTGGCCACCGCCTCGGTGATCACGAAGCCCAGGGCCAGCTCTTCCAGGTCCTGCGGCGTAGCCATCAGCACCGTGTGCGGCCGGCCATCGAACGAGAGACCCACCGCGGTCTCGCGCGGCAGATCGCGAGCGAGACTTTCCAGGGCGCGGCCGGCGCGCCACTGCACGCCTGGGCGTCTTTCGGAGGAGGAACGCGACATGGCCGGCAGCCTACTCTTCGGGCGCCCTGCGGTACAGCCAATGACGTTACGGCAGGTTTGTTCAAAAGCTTCATCGTTCGAGGCGTGACCGCCGCGCGATCCTGGCGCAATCTCCGGTCATGGCAGGCACAACCTTCGACACCCGACGCGCCCAGATGTTCCCCCGGCTGGAGCCGGCCGAGATCGACCGCCTGCGCCGGTTCGGCCAGGTCGTCCACGCCGCGCCGGGCGCCGCGCTCGCCACGGCCGGTGTCGCCTCGCCGGGCCTCTTCGTGATTCTGGCCGGTCGCGTGGCGATCAGTCGCCGCGACGCCCATGACGAGAGCCAGCCGATCGTCGAGCACGCCGCCGGCCAGTTCGTCGGCGAGATCGCCCAGCTGTCGGGCCGCCCCTCGCTGGTCGACGTCAAGGCCATCAACGCCGTCGAGGCCCTGCTGATCGCCCCCGAACGCCTGCGCGCCGTGCTGGTCGCCGAGGCCGAGCTGGGTGAGCGGATCATGCGCGCCCTGATCCTGCGCCGGGTCAGCCTGATCGAGACCGGGGCCGGCGGCCCGATCATCGTCGGCCGCGAGGCGGACGCCCAGGTCATCCGCCTGTCGGGCTTCCTGGCCCGCAACGGCCACCCGTTCCAGCAGCTGGATCCCGACCAGATGGACTGCGCCAAGGTGCTGATCCAGCGCTTCGAGGTCGATGAGAGCGAGCTGCCGATCGTGCTGTGCCCGAACGGCCAGATCCTGCGCCAGCCGACCAACCACCAGCTGGGCCGCTGCATCGGCCTGGTCGGGCCGATCGACGCCAACCGCCTGTATGACGTCGCCGTCGTCGGCGCCGGACCCGCGGGCCTGGCCACCGCCGTCTACGCCGCCTCGGAAGGCCTGTCGGTGCTGGTGCTGGACACCCGCGCCTTCGGCGGCCAGGCCGGAGCCTCGGCGCGGATCGAGAACTATCTGGGCTTCCCGACCGGCATCACCGGCATGGCCCTGATGGGCCGCGCCTATGGCCAGGCCCAGAAGTTCGGGGCCGAGCTGGCCATTCCCGACGAGGTCGCTTCGCTGGTCTGCGAGGACGATGGCCAGCACCGCTATCGCCTGGCCCTCGCCAGCGGCGAGACCGCCCAAGCTAAGACCGTGGTCATCGCCAGCGGCGCCCGCTATCGCCGGCTGGAGGTCGAGAACCTGGACCGCTTCGAAGGCGCGTGCGTCCACTATTGGGCCTCGCCCCTGGAGGCCAAGCTGTGTGCGGGCCAGGAAGTCGCCCTGGTCGGGGCCGGCAATTCGGCGGGCCAGGCGGCGGTCTACCTGGCCAGCCAGGTCAAGAAGGTCTGGATGATCGTGCGTGGCGAGAGCCTGGCGGCGACCATGTCGCGCTACCTGATCGACCGCATCGAAAGCACGCCCAACATCGAGGTCGTGGTGAAGAGCCAGGTCGTCGATCTGGAGGGCGACTCTCCTGACGGTAAGGGGGGCCAGCTGTCGGCCGTGCGCTGGCGCGGTCCAAGCGGGGTCGAGACGACCCAGTCGATCAGCCATCTCTTCCTGTTCATCGGCGCAGCCCCCAATACCGCCTGGCTGACCCACTGCCATGTCGAGCTGGACAATCACGGCTTCGTCCGCACCGGAACCGATCTGGCGCCCGGCCATCCGCTGCTGCAGACCAGCCGCAAGGGCGTGTTCGCGATCGGCGACGTGCGGGCCGGCTCGGTCAAGCGCGTGGCCGCCGCCGTCGGCGAAGGCGCTCAAGCGGTAGCCGCCATCCACGCCTATCTGGCCGAAGCCTGAGGACCGCTCCGATGACCTGCACGCACGGCGACTCCATCCGCCTGGTCACGCCCGGTACGAAGGGCTGCGAGGAATGCCTGAAAGCCGGCGGCTGGTGGGTGCACCTGCGCCTGTGCCGGACCTGCGGCCACGTCGGCTGCTGCGACGACAGCCCCAGCAAGCACGCCACCGCCCACTTCCGTGCGACCAAACACCCGGTCATCGAGGGCTATGATCCGCCCGAGGGCTGGGGCTGGTGCTTCGTCGACGAGGAGTTCGTCGAACTGCCGGACCAGACCCCGCAGGTCGGGCCGATCCCCCGCTTCGTATAGAGCTAACGCTCCCCCCTAGCGTTCCAGGGCCCCCTTGCCGGCGATGATCTTGCCGCGGAACTTCTCGATCCGCGCCACGCGGGTCGCCGACTGCTTGGCCTGGTTCAGGGCGAACATGTAGCTCTTCTGGCGTCCGGGCGTCAGGTTGTGGAAGGCCTCGGCCAGTTCCGGATCGGAGTCCAGCGCGTCGGTCAGCTCGTCCGGCATGTCGATCTCACGCTCGGATTTCGGCGGCTTGGTTCCGGCCTCGGCATGGTCCATCAGCTGCTTCAGATAGGCCCGGATCACCGGCTCCAGCGCGCCGACCTGCTCGACGGCGGTGAAGCGGATCATGCCCGGCGTCTGGCTGTTGGGCCCTTGCGGCTCCAGCACGCCCTCGCTGTCGACCAGCAGGCTCGCGTTCAGGAAGGTCAGCCGGAAGTCGCCCCGGAACGCCCCGAACAGCGCGATATTGCGCCCGGCATGCATGTAGCACGGGTGGGCCCACTTCACCGTCTCCTCCAGACCCACGTCCAGGCAGATCCGGCGCAGGGCGTTCAAGCCCTCGATCCAAGGCCGGGTCGAACAATCGGGCGTCGCGAACCGGTCGCACCGGCCACAGCCCTTGGTGAAGAAGTCGTCGGGATCGGTGATCATCGCCATGTTCCTCTCCTGCCACCTTTTGCGTCCTGAAGAGAAGTGGTCTTGATCGCGGACGCGGCGCGGCGCCCTTCCGCCGGTTCGGCCGGCGGGCTTGGGGAGGCGGCGGAGCGTCCGGGCAGGGCCCGGATGAAGGGATAGAGGAATACCGTTTCGGCCGAGGCCGGAGCGCTCCGCGTGACCGTTGTGCCCGAGCCCTCGACGCGCGGGGTTTTAACCCGCTTCCGAAAGAGGCCCAGGGCGGGCGGAGGAAGATGCGTTTCCTCCGGACCGCGCGGGCGATTTCAGCCCGCGCCTGCCACGCCGATCGCCGTCGCCGCCCGGCCTTCGTCCCGATGTTTCAGGGAGCCCGTCCGGATCCGTCGCGAAGGCGGCCCGAAGGCCAAGACCAGCGCTTCCCGCTCGATCACCCCCGCCGCGCATTCGGTCGCCAGCTGAACGCCCTCCCCCGCGACGGGGCAAGGAGAAGTATGGGCGGGGTTTTTAGAGTGATGCGTCGATTCTGGGTGAGCTCGTGGGTGGTGAGGGTAAGACGCTGATCTTGCTTGGTTTTGACGCGCCTATTCCCGGGCGATGATGGGGACAGGTCGGCTTCCGACCCTAGTCGGATCCTGGAAGTGTCTGCTTCGGCGCGTGCTCCACGCCGCTTCAAGTAGAGAGCCGGCTCGCGCCTCTCCTCCCCCTTTTCGGGGAGGGGGACCGGCGAACGCCGGTGGAGGGGCCAGCGCGGCCAACTCATGACCAGCCCCCTCCGTCACGGCGCGCTTCGCGGCCGCGCCACCTCCCCCAACAGGGGGAGGAGAGAACAAGGCGTTCCGCCACAGTCCGCTAACCACCCCAAACGGACATCATCTTCCGCGCAAAGCAAAAGGCCCCGGAGATTGCTCTCCGGGGCCTTCGCTTGGATCAGTCAGCGTGTGCTGAGATCGGTCGATTACTCGACGATCTTGGCGACGACGCCGGCGCCGACGGTGCGGCCGCCTTCACGGATGGCGAAGCGCAGCTTCTCTTCCATGGCGATCGGGGTGATCAGCTCGACGTCCAGCTCGGCGTTGTCGCCCGGCATGATCATTTCCACGCCTTCGCGCAGCTTGATGATCCCGGTGACGTCCGTGGTGCGGAAGTAGAACTGCGGACGGTAGTTGGTGAAGAACGGGGTGTGACGGCCGCCTTCTTCCTTGGTCAGGATGTAGGCTTCGGCCACGAACTTGGTGTGCGGGGTGATCGAACCCGGCTTGCAGAGCACCTGGCCGCGCTCGACGTCTTCACGCTTGGTGCCGCGCAGCAGCACGCCCACGTTGTCGCCGGCTTGACCTTGGTCCAGCAGCTTGCGGAACATTTCGACGCCCGTGCAGGTCGTCTTCTGGACCGGACGGATGCCGACGATCTCGACTTCTTCACCGACCTTCACGATGCCGCGCTCGACGCGACCGGTGACCACGGTGCCGCGGCCCGAGATCGAGAACACGTCTTCGACCGGCATCAGGAACGGCAGGTCGATCGGACGTTCCGGTTGCGGGATGTAGGCGTCGACCGAAGCCATCAGCTCCAGGATCTTCTCTTCGCCGATGTTGGCGTCGCGGCCTTCGACCGCGGCCAGAGCCGAGCCCTTGGTGATCGGAATGTCATCGCCCGGGAACTGGTACGACGACAGCAGCTCGCGAACTTCCATTTCGACGAGCTCGAGCAGCTCTTCGTCGTCGACCATGTCGACCTTGTTCATGAACACGACCAGGGCCGGCACGCCGACCTGACGGGCCAGCAGGATGTGCTCGCGGGTCTGCGGCATCGGGCCGTCGGCGGCCGACACGACCAGGATCGCGCCGTCCATCTGGGCCGCGCCCGTGATCATGTTCTTCACGTAGTCGGCGTGGCCGGGGCAGTCGACGTGCGCGTAGTGACGGTTGGCCGTCTCGTACTCGACGTGCGCCGTGTTGATCGTGATGCCGCGGGCCTTTTCTTCCGGCGCGGCGTCGATGTCGGCGTAGTTCTTGGCGGTCGCGCCGCCCGACTTCGCCAGCGTGATCGTGATCGCGGCCGTCAGCGTCGTCTTGCCATGGTCAACGTGACCGATGGTGCCGATGTTGCAGTGCGGCTTAGTACGTTCGAACTTTTCCTTGGCCATCGTCTCTACCTTCGCGCCGGCGGCTGGTTGTTGGGATTAACTCGGGGAGCTGGAGCGGGTAGCGGGAATCGAACCCGCATCCTCAGCTTGGAAGGCTGCTGCACTACCACTGTGCTATACCCGCCCAATACCCAAACATGGGGCTTGCGGGGTCGCGTCGGCTCCCGGTCTCTGGCTCTGGGACACCCACACCTGCCTTCAGAACTCGTCGCGTGCATGGTGGGGGAAGTAGGACTCGAACCTACGAAGGCTTACGCCAGGGGATTTACAGTCCCCCCCCTTTGCCACTCGGGACATTCCCCCAAGCACGCGACGGAGTTCCGAAGCCGGCGGCCTTTATCCGTTTCGACGACCAACGGCAAGCCGTTGAACTTCGAAGTGGAACAAAAGCTTCTTTGACCGGTGACGGACGGTGCTAAGAGCAGCGCCGGCCGGCCGAGAAACCCTTGGGGCCCCAAATCGGAGCGCGTCTTATAGTGTCCTCTCATTCCGAACGCAACGACCGGAAACGTCCTTCTGCACAAGGACGCGATTTTCGTTCCAAGCCACGGAAAGAACACGGCTTTTCCAAGGGTCAAGGTGACGCCAAGGACTGGATTTGGGGGATTCACGCCGTCGAGGCCGCCCTTTCCAACCCGCATCGCCCCGCCCCGAAGCGCCTTCTGGCCACCCCGGACCGGGCCAAGCGACTCGGCCCTGATCTCCAGAAGCTGACCTGCCTGCAGGTGATGGAAGGCCAGGAGATCGCCAAGCAGCTGCCGCAGGGCGCCGTGCACCAGGGTCTGGCCCTGAAGATCGACGAACCCGAGTCGCTGTCGATCGCCGAGATGGGGACGCCCGCCGAGGGCCTGCTGGTCATGCTGGACCAGATCACCGACCCGCAGAACATCGGCGCCATCTTCCGCTCGGCCGCCGCCTTCGGGGCCAGGGGCGTCATTCTGCAGGATCGCCACGCGCCGGTGCTGTCGGGCGTCCTGGCCAAGACGGCGGTGGGCGCGGTCGACAAGATCGCGCACGCGCGCGTGGTCAATCTATCCCGAGCGCTCGAGGAACTGGCCGAACTGGGCTGGCGGGCCGTCGCCCTGGCCGGCGAGGCCGAAGAAAGCCTGGAAGCCGTACTCGACCAGCAGGCGACCGTACTTGTTCTGGGTTCGGAAGGCGAAGGCGTCCGTCGCCTGGTCGCAGAGCATTGCGACGCCTTGGGAAAGATCCCGATGCCGGGCGGTTTCGAGAGCCTCAATGTCTCGGCCGCTGCCGCGATCGCCCTCTACGAGGCGTCTAGAGTTCGCCTCAAAGAAGAATTGGGTTCGTGAATCCTCTTTAACCGTTTTGATTTCGTCGCAAGCTCGTGCTTTTCTCGCGAACAGTGGTCCGCGAGCGTCTGTTTCGCGGAGGAATCTGACATGGGATCGGGGGACCCGATGTTTGGACGTAACAAACGGCTAGCCGCCCTGGCTGCCACGACGGCCGGTGCCTTGCTGCTGGCCGGCTGCAGCGCCGGGGACCAGGCCAATTCGCCGCCGCCGCGCAGCGAGTATCAGGCCGACAGCAGCGCGCCCGACCTGATGGGCGCCGCGCCGCCGCCGAACGCCAGCCAGGCCCAGGACGGCCTGCTGGGCGGTCCGGTGGCCGCCGCCGGCGACACCAGCGTCTCCTCGCGTCCCCTGCCCCCGCCGCCCGCGCGCAACTCGCACCTGAAGACCTGGCGTCGCCCAGACGGCACGCTGGTCACGGCGATGCGTCCGATCGCCAATCCGAAGGGCTCGACCGCTCGCGCTCCGGCCCGCGCCAAGCCGCGCGTCTACGCCAGCTATCACCCCGCCGCGCCGGTCGCGCATCCGGCCGCCAAGCCGGTCGCTCACCCCGCCCCGAAACCGGCTGTCGTCGCCGCCAAGCCGCCGATCGTCGCCAAGCCGGTGACACCGAAGACCGTGGCTCCGGCCCCCGCGCCGATCCAGGCCGCCAAGCCCGTCCTGCCCGCCAAGCCGCTGGCCAAGCCGCCCGTCGTGGCCGCAGCCCCGGCCGTCCCGACTCCGACGGCGCCGGCCAAGCCGGCGACCAAGCTCGAGAAGCTGCAAGCCGCCGTCGCGCCGGAAGCCACCAATGGCGCCGTCCTGGCCGCCGGTGAAAGCCTCGGCAAGAACCAGCCGGGCCAGGTGACCCTGTCGCTGCCCGCCACGCTGGGCGACCTGATCAAGCAGGAAGCCGCCAAGCTGGGCCTCAGCAAGGCCGCCAAGAAGACCAACGCCTATGCCGAACTGTCGGGCGAAGGCTACGAAGTCACCCCGAACGGCCGCCAGACGGCCGTCGTCAAGCCGGGCGAGCCGACCACCTTCGCGTGGCAGGTCAAGCCGGGTCCGGACGCCAAGGGCCAGCTGAAGTCGGACTTCGGCGTCGAGCTGAACGGCGCCAAGCAGCCGCAAGGCTTCGCCCTGGGCACGATCAGCAAGCGCGTCGCCGCCCTGCCGGAACAGGTCAAGAAGGGCTTCGGCGATCTCGACCTGGGCGCCCTGAACGGCAAGATCAGCCTGCCGGGCCTGGGTGACGTGCCGATCAAGACTGCCCTGGGCGCGGCCCTGGTGCTGCTGGCCCTGATCATCCTGGTCGGCGTCTCGCGCAGCGCGTCGGCGGCCCGCCGCAAGGCCGAGCGCCAGCGCAAGTACCGCACCCTGACCGACTACGGCCGCAACGAGATGGAGTTCGACGACCCGAAGCCGTCCTCGGCCCACGTCTCGTACGTCAACCCGTTCGTGGCCGCCGCCGGCGGCGCGGCGGCTGGCGCGGCGGCCATGCACATCCATGACACGCACCAGGCCGATCAAGGCCACGCGGACCATGGTCACCACGACGATCACGGCCATGCCGCTCACGACGGTCACGGCCACGACCTGCACGCCGAGGCTCATCCCGAGCCGCACGCGCCGGCCGAGCACGTCTCGTACGCCAACCCGTTCATGGCCAACACCTCGGCCCACGACGATCATGGCCACGACGCCCAGGCTCACGCCGACCATGGCCACGGCCATGACGATCAAGGCCACGATGCTCATCACGGCGACCACGGGTCTCACGACCCGCACCGCGCCAAGGAACCCGAGCACGCCCACTAAGGCGAGCGCCGAGGTCAGAAAAAGCAGGGTCCCGGGTCAGCCGATCCGGGGCCCTTTGCTTTTGCGCCTCCAGTCTCTTTTGCGCCTTGCATCCCCGCGCGCGTCACCGCATTGAGGTTTCATGTTCGAAGCTCTGACGGCCCACCTGGGCGGCCTGCAAGGCCCGCTGACCGCTCTGCTGCAAGTCCTGATGATCGACCTGGTCCTGGCCGGCGACAACGCCGTGGCCGTGGGCCTGGCCGCTGGCGGCCTGCCGGCCAAGGACCGCAAGAAGGTCATCCTGTACGGCCTGGGCGCCGCGGTCGTGCTGCGCATCAGCTTCGCCCTGATCACCACCTGGCTGCTGGGCGTCATCGGCCTGCTGCTGGCCGGTGGCTTCCTGCTGCTGTGGGTGTGCTGGAAAATGTGGCGCGAAATGCGCGAGCAGGCCGCCCACGCCGACGCCATGGCCGCGATCGACGGCGACGCCAGCACCGAACCCGCCGTCCGCCCGGCCAAGTCGTTCAAGCAGGCCTTCATCCAGGTGCTGATCGCCGACGTCTCGATGTCGCTGGACAACGTGCTGGCCGTGGCCGGCGCGGCACGCGAACACCCGGCGGTGCTGATCTTCGGCCTGCTGCTGTCGATCATCCTGATGGGCGTAGCCGCCAGCGCAATCGCCAACCTGCTGCACAAGCATCGCTGGATCGGCTTCGTCGGCCTGGCCATCGTGCTGTACGTCGCCCTGCACATGATCTGGCAGGGCCACCGTAGCGTGGTCATGGACCTGCACCAGACCGGCGCCTATAACGCCGCCGCCCCCGCCCCGCTGGACATCCGGCCGGACGAGGTCGCCCAGCACAACAAGCACAAATAGCCCAACCGGCGGGCTTGCTTCTTTGACCGTCGCGCTAGCGCGCGGGTAAGGGCGGCAGATCCAGCCTGCGCAACTCGGCCATCTTGGCGTAGAGCCGCAGGATCGCATGGTGACGCGCCGTGTCGCTGCGCGCCTCGACCGCCTCGTGCAGACCGATCAGCGCCTTGCGCAGGGCGGCGTTGACGCGGTCGAGGGCCGTGAAGGTCAGGTCCTCCGTCGAGGGCAGACTCGCGACGTCGAGACCATAGGTACCAGCCGCCTCGTCCAGCGTCGCGCGGATCAGGGCGTTCTCGGCGGCGCGCGCCGCCGCGCCGCGCTCGGTCTCCTGGGCGGCCAGCAGCGACAGCAGCGCCACCAGCCCCACCTTGCCGGCCATGAACTCACCCTGCTGTTCGGGCGGTCCGGGATCGGCCAGGCACATGAAGTTGCCGACCAGGATGTCGGGCAGGCTCGGCGTCATTGCAGACCCTCCAGGCGCAACAGGGCGGCGGCCAAGATCTCGTCGTGCCGCCGGGCGGTGTACCAGCCCGAGACCGCCAGGATCGGCTCCTTGAAGCCGCCGTCGCGATATTCCTTGGCCGCCGAGGTCCAGATCGCCTGGCCCTTCACGGCCGCGAACAGCGACCACCAGGCCAGGGCGTCCTCGTCGACCGGCAGACCGCTGGCCCGTGACCAGATCGCCAGGGCCTCCTCGCGCGGGATCATGCCGGCGACCGTCCCCGGGTCAAACGGGTTCCAAAGGGGATCGATCGCCCAGGCCAGGTCCTCCAGCGGATCGCCCAGATGGACCATCTCCCAGTCCAACACCGCCAGGATCGCCCCGTCGGGCGCGTGCAGGAAGTTGCCGCCGCGATAGTCGCCATGCACCACCCGCACAGCGCCGGGCGGCGGCGGCGGATGCCGGCGCAGGCGGCGGATGGCGGCCCGAACGATCGGCTGCGGATGCTGCTCGTCGGCCTCGATGACCCCGGCCCAGTGGTCGACGGCGATGCGCCAGCAGTTCTCGGGCGCGGGCGTTTCGGCGACCTTGGCCAGCGGC
>Ga0209051_1000878_pt1 | contig 30344 bp, 28 predicted proteins | sample AraplaCvi_mMS_r2_2_FD_184286 | JGI IMG/M metagenome (GOLD analysis project Ga0209051, IMG submission 184286) | Arabidopsis root microbial communities from North Carolina, USA - plate scrape MF_Cvi_mMS_r2 (SPAdes) (version 2) | ecosystem: Host-associated > Plants > Roots > Endosphere | place...
CGTCGGCCCATTGCGGCGTCTTCGTTTTCAGATGCGCTTCGAGGCCGGCGGGATCATCGGCATAGCGCGCCATGTAGTCGCGGTCGGCATGGTCGTCGCGGAAGGCGATGTGCATGACGGCGCAGGCCAGTGCCGCATCGGTGCCGGGCCTAACGATCAAGGCCATGTCGGCCTGCTTCATCGTCGGATTGTCGTAAATGTCGATGACGACGATCTTGGCGCCGCGCTCCTTGCGCGACTTGATGGCGTGGGTCATCACATTGACCTGCGTCGACACCGCATTGGTGCCCCAGATGACAACGCAATCGGTGCGGCCCATCTCGCGCGGGTCGGGGCCGCGCAGCGTGCCGGTCGCCACGGTGAAGCCGGTCCAGGCCGGGTTGGTGCAGATCGAGGAGAAAAAGCCGGAATAGCGCTTGGCGTGACGCAGGCGATCGATCGAGTCGCGCTGTACCCAGCCCATGGTGCCGGCATAGAAATAAGGCCAGATCGCCTCACTGCCGTCCCGCGCCTCGGCCTTCACGAAGGCTTCGGCGATCTCATCCAGCGCATCGTCCCAGGAAATCTGCTGCCACTGCCCGGCCCCCTTGGCGCCGGCGCGGCGCAAGGGATGCATCAGGCGGTCGGGATGGTAGAGCCGCTCGGCATAGCGGGCGACCTTGGCGCAGATGACGCCCGAGGTGTAGGAATGATCATTGGCGCCGCGCACGCGCCCGATGCGGCCGTCCTCGGATAGTTCGACCTCCAGCGCGCAGGTGGAGGGACAGTCGTGCGGACAGGCGGTGTGGCCTACCCTGGTGTCCGGCTTCGGGGATTTGGCGTGGATGGGGGTCGCAATGTTCATGGCATTTGTATATTCCAAGCCTTGCACGGCCAAAAGCCACAAACTTTCCCATGACGCGAATTCATACGGACATCAGCGAAAATGAACTACCGCCACATCTATCATGCGGGCAATTTTGCCGATGTGCTGAAACATGCCGTGCTGGCGCGGCTGATCCGCTACATGCAGAAAAAGGATGGTGCCTTCCGCGTCCTCGACACGCATGCCGGCATCGGGCTCTACGACCTCTCCTCCGAAGAAGCGCAGAAAACCGGCGAATGGCTCGACGGCATCGGCAAGCTGATGGAGGCCGATCTCGGACCGCAGGTTTCCGAACTGCTGGAGCCCTACCTTGCAGCCATCCGCGAACTCAACCCTGAGGGCGGCGTCCGCTTCTATCCCGGATCGCCGAAACTGGCGCGCCTGCTGTTCCGGCCGCAGGACCGGCTGTCGGCGATGGAGCTGCACCCCGAGGATTTCGCCCGCCTGCACCGGCTGTTTGAGGGCGACCACCATGCGCGAATCACCGAACTCGACGGCTGGCTGGCGCTCGGCGCGCATCTGCCGCCGAAGGAGAAACGCGGCATCGTGCTTGTCGATCCGCCTTTCGAGGAAGAGGACGAATATCAGCGTCTGGCCGAGGGGCTGGAAAAGGCCTATCGCCGTTTTCCAGGCGGCACCTATTGCCTGTGGTATCCGCTGAAAAAGGGCGCGCCGATCAAAGAATTCCACGAGAGGCTACAGGCGCTCGACATTCCGAAAATGCTCTGCGCCGAGCTTTCTGTTCGCAGCGACCGCGGCATCACGGGATTGACGGGTTCAGGCCTCGTTATCGTCAATCCGCCCTTCACCCTGAAGGACGAGCTGCACCAACTGCTGCCGGCGCTGAAGGACCATTTGGCGCAGGATCGTTTCGCCTCGCACCGCGCCTTCTGGCTGCGCGGCGAGACCAAGACGGTCAAGGACGACGATTGACCGGACAACCCGGTTCGGGAATAGTCCGCGCAGTTCCACAAATCAGGTGCTGCATGAAGCTTCTTTGGTCGCCCCCCTCACCCTATTCCAGCAAGGTGCGGATGGCCGCGCATTTCCTGGATCTCGAGTTGAACGCCATCCGGGTCGACACCAATACGGCGCCGGCGATCCTGGTGGAGAATAATCCGCTCGGCAAGATCCCGACGCTGCTGGCCGATGACGGCGCCTCGGTCTTCGACAGCGTGGCGATCATGCACTATTTCGACCGGCTGGCGAAGGGCAAGCTCTATCCCTCCAAGAAGGGCAAACGCACGGATGCCGACGTCCTCGAATCGCTCTGCGACGGCATCTGCGATTGCCTGCTGGCGATCATGTATGAGCGGCGTTTTCGCGACGAGGAAAAGATCCACCAGCCCTGGATCGACCGGCAATGGAAAAAGGTGACGAGCGGGCTTACGCATCTGAGCGCCAAGCCGCCGAAATTGGGCAAGAAACTCAACGGCGGGCATTTCGCCTTGGCCGCCACGCTCGGCTATCTCGATCTGCGCTTCAAGGGCCAGTGGGAAGCCGATCATGCGCCGCTGATCGACTGGTTGCGGCAGTTCGAAAAGAAATTCCCCGCCTATCAGGAACTCAAGACCCAGGCCTGAGCGCTTGGCAACAACAGGCGAGCAGCAAAAAGCCGGGCGTTTGCCCGGCTTTTCCATGTTTGAATAATTCCGTTCGGCTTAGAACTTGACGCCGATACCGAGCTTGACGCTGTTCTCGTCGTAACCCCGCGAGAAGCTGCCGGAGTCGAGGTCGTAATCCTTGCTCTGGTAGTCGGTGTAGCGATATTCCAAGCGCGTCGTGATGTTGTTGGTCACGAAGGCTTCGACGCCGGCGCCGACCGTATAGCCGTAGTTCGTCTTGCTTTCGTCCGAGGTGCCGTCGGAAACCTTGACGTCGCCGAGCGCAAGACCGGCCGTGCCATAGAGCAGGAAGGGGTTCATGTCGTAGCCGACGCGGCCACGAACGGAGCCGTTCCAGCCATACTTGTTCTTGACGCCGCCCGAGGAAACGTCGTCGCCGCTGTAGCCGAGGTCGGATTCAACGCCGTAAACGATCTGGCCCTGCTGCCAGTTATAGCCGGTGAAGACCTGGCCGCCGAAACCATAGGTGTGGCGGTCGGAACCGAAGTCACCCATGTTGTAGGTGCCGGCGCCGCCGAGGTAGAAGCCTTCCCAGCTGCCGGCCGGCTTGACCGGGGCTTCCTGGGCGACCGGTGCTTCCGGAACCTGGTCGACGGCATCGGCCGCCTGAGCTGCCGAGACGCCCGCAATTGCAAAAACGGAGGCCATGAGGCCAGCAATGAGTACACGCATACTTAGTCTCCTTTCAGTCCCGCGCCGCTTGTCATCTGTCTATCAGTGAAGCATTGGCGGGATATTGCCAGATGTCCCTTCCGGATCGAGACTGAAATTGGAACTCAAATGCGGATTTGAAAGAGCCAAATTGTGATATCATTGTGGCTGCCGCATGGCCGAAATTCGATGTTGCTTGCCTGCAACATACACTTCATTAACCCTACTGAAGAGTTAAACTGAAAATACTTATTTTAGGAAATCGCATTCTTAAATAATACATAGAATATCCCGCCCACGGACGCAACCACAACGACCTATTTATATAATCTCCGCCCGCGCCTATATAGTCGGCAGACAGACTCGCGGGATTAGAAGGCAGGATTTTGAACCACAAAAGACTTCGCTCGGCCCTTGTAACAGGGGCTGCTAAAAGAATAGGCCGGGCAATCGCCGAAGACCTTGCTGCAAATGGCTTTTCCGTTGCCATCCACGCGAAGGGCTCCCTCAGTGAAGCCGAAGAGCTGGTGGCGGAATTGCGGCAGAAGGGATATCGGGCGATCGCGCTCAAGGCCGATCTTACCAATATCGGCGAAACCGGCGAACTCGTAAAAAGAGCGTCGGAAGACCTCGGTCCGCTCGACCTGCTCGTCAACAACGCCTCCATCTTCCGCCAGGATTCGGCCCGCAGTTTCGATGAGCAGGCATGGGCGCAGCATTTCGACGTCCATGTGCGGGCGCCCTCGATCCTTGCCGCAGCCTTTGCCGAACAGCTACCCGACGATGCGACCGGATTGATCGTCAACATCATCGACCAGCGGGTCTGGGCACTGAGGCCCAGCTTCTATTCCTATACGCTATCCAAATCGGCGCTATGGACGGCAACGCAGACACTTGCCCAGGCATTGGCGCCGGCCATCCGCGTCAATGCCATCGGCCCCGGCCCGTCGATGCCGAGCGAACGGCAGGCGCAGGAGGACTTCCAAGCGCAGGTCTCAGCCCTTATCCTGCAGCGAGGGCCGGCGCTGGAGGAATTCGGACAAACGATTCGCTTCCTTTACGACACGCCCTCGATCACCGGCCAGATGATTGCCCTCGACGGCGGCCAGCACCTTGCCTGGCAGACGCCCGATGTGGCGGAGATTACGGAATGAACGGACGAAAGCTGCCGGATGGCGGCGTTCTCTACGACGATACGGATGAGAGCGAAGACGAGATCGAGGTGGAAGGCGACCTTTCCGCCGCCGCCCCGCTTGCGACTGCGGTCGACTGGAACGCCGGCAGCCTCAACGAGACCGGACTCATCGGCGCCGAGCTGATCGGCGAATTCGTCAAGCGGCTGCCGAACAGCCCCGGCGTCTACCGCATGTTCAACGCCGAGGGTGACGTGCTCTATGTCGGCAAGGCGCGCAGCCTGAAGAAACGCGTCGGCAATTACGCCGTCGGCCGCGTGCATTCCAACCGCATAGCGCAGATGGTGCGCCAAACGGCGAACATGGAATTCGTGACGACGCGCACGGAAACCGAAGCGCTGCTCCTGGAAGCGAATCTGATCAAGCGCTTGCGGCCGCGCTTTAACGTGCTGCTGCGCGACGACAAGTCCTTTCCCTATATCCTCATCACCGGCGATCACCGGGCGCCGGCCATTTTCAAGCATCGCGGTGCGAGAGCGCGGAAGGGCGACTACTTCGGGCCGTTCGCCTCGGCCGGCGCGGTCGGGCGGACGATCAATTCGTTGCAGCGCGCCTTCCTGATCCGCACCTGCACCGACAGCGTCTTCGAAACGCGCACCCGCCCCTGCCTGCTCTACCAGATCAAGCGCTGTTCCGGGCCGTGCACCCACGAGGTCAGCGACGGGGGCTACGCCGAACTGGTGCAGGAGGCGAAGGACTTCCTCTCCGGCAAGAGCCAGAAGGTCAAGTCGCATATGGCCGAGGCCATGAACCAGGCGGCCGAGGATCTAGACTTCGAGCGGGCGGCAATTTATCGCGACCGCCTGGCCGCACTTTCGCATGTGCAGAGCCATCAGGGCATCAATCCGGCCGGCGTCGAGGAGGCTGACGTTTTCGCCATCCACCACGAGGGCGGCGTCTCCTGCATCCAGGTATTCTTCTTCCGCACCGGACAGAACTGGGGCAATCGCGCCTATTTCCCAAAGGCCGATCCGCAGCTTTCCGGCGCCGAAGTGTTGAATGCCTTTCTCGCGCAATTCTACGACGACAAGCCGGTGCCGAAACAGATCATGCTGTCGGAAACGATCGAGGAGATGGAATTGCTCGCAGCCGCCCTTAGCGAAAAGGTCGGCCATAAGGTTTCGATCCTGGTGCCGCAGCGCGGAGAGAAGCGCGATCTGGTCGACCATGTCGTCGGCAATGCCCGCGAGGCGCACGGGCGAAAGCTTGCCGAAACGGCGTCGCAGTCGCGGCTGCTCGACGGTTTCAAGGACACGTTCGGGCTTGCCTATGTGCCGCAGCGCATCGAAATCTACGACAACTCGCATATTATGGGCACCAATGCCGTCGGCGGCATGGTGGTCGCGGGGCCGGAAGGCTTCGTCAAAAACCAGTACCGCAAGTTCAACATCAAATCGACCGACATCACCCCCGGTGACGATTTCGGCATGATGAAGGAAGTGATGACGCGGCGGTTCTCGCGGCTGATCAAGGAGGAAGGCATTCCCGATCGTACGGCGCAGGCAGGCCCCGCCGACGCCGCCGACATGCCCTTCCCGGCGTGGCCCGACGTGATCCTGATCGACGGCGGCCAGGGGCAGATGACGGCGGTGCGCGCCATCCTCACCGAGCTCGGCATCACCGACAGCGTCATGGCGATCGGCATCGCCAAGGGTGTCGACCGCGATGCCGGGCGCGAGCGCTTCTTCCCTCCCGGACGCGAGAGTTTTACCCTGCCGCCGCGCGATCCTGTGCTCTATTTCGTCCAGCGCATGCGCGACGAGGCGCATCGTTTCGCGATCGGCTCGCACCGGGCCCGGCGCAAGAAGGAAATGGTCAAGAACCCGCTCGACGAGATCGGCGGCATCGGTCCATCGCGCAAGCGCGCGCTGCTTCAGCATTTCGGCACGGCGAAAGCGGTTTCGCGCGCCGCACTCTCCGACCTGATGGCGGTGGAAGGCATTTCGGAGGCCGTCGCCAAGCAGGTCTACAACCATTTCCACGACGACGCCGCGAAATAACCGGCGCCCGTCGCAAATTCCACGCAAAGGCAGTGAAAAGACAGAAAGAATGTTGACGGTCCGCGGTCAAAGCCGTCATCTACCGCATCGGCCCGTACATCGGACTCGATATCAGAAAAGCCCGATGCGTCGATTCAAAGTGTTACAGCGTCCTGAAAAGACGCGCGGCGCTGCAGCGGCGCATCAAGTCAGAGAAACGATCCCATGGCATCGCGTGCGTACAGCATCCCCAACCTCCTGACCTACGGCCGTATCCTCGCGGTACCGCTGATCGTTCTCTGCTTCTTCATCGAAGGCAGGCTGTCAATCAGCAACACGGCGCGCTGGGTGGCACTCTGGATCTTCGTCATCGCCTCGATCACCGATTTCCTCGACGGCTATCTCGCGCGCATCTGGAATCAGACCTCGAATATCGGCCGCATGCTCGACCCGATCGCCGACAAGCTGCTGGTCGCCTCGATCCTGCTCCTGGTCGCAGCCGACCAGACGATCGCCGGCTGGTCGATCTGGGCGGCGATCACCATTCTCTGCCGCGAGATCCTCGTTTCCGGCCTGCGTGAATATCTGGCGGCGCTGAAGGTCAGCGTGCCGGTGACGCGGATCGCCAAGTGGAAGACGACGCTGCAGCTCGTCGCCATCGCCTTCCTGCTCGCGGGTCCTGCCGGCGACGAGATATTCCCCTATACGACGCAGACCGGCATCGCGCTTCTGTGGATCGCCGCATTGCTGACCATCTATACCGGCTATGATTATTTCCGCGCCGGGCTGAAACATATCGTGGATGACGAGGAATGACGCGGCTTGTCTATTTCGCATGGGTGCGCGAGCGCATCGGCAAAGGCGAGGAGGAGATCGACCTTCCCTCCTCGGTCGTCACCGTTACCGATCTGTTGAATCATTTGAAGACGCTAGGCGAAGAATATGAGGCCGCGCTTCAATATCCGGACGTGATCAGGGTGGCGCTCGACATGGAGCATGTCGAGCATGACGAGCCGATATCGGGCGCACGGGAGATCGGGATATTTCCGCCGATGACGGGGGGGTGAAGTCCGGTCCGTCCGGGCTTGGGAAAACTTACAATGGGTAGGACTGCGTCTTCCTCTATCTCCCTCATTCCTGTGCTTGTCACAGGAATCCAGTGCGCCCAAGTCCTTGGGCGCGGGAGAAGCACTTGCCAAAAGGAAAGAGTCATTCACCGCGCGGACGCGCGGTGGCTGGATTCCTGTGACAAGCACATGAATGAGGGAGCTTGGGGATACGGCAGCGCATCAAAGCAGCGGAGGTCCCCGTGGTGACCATCACTCCCACCATCCGTGTCCAACATGAGGATTTCGACCTGCAGGCGGAGGTCGACCATCTCTCCAAGGGCAAGCCGGGCATCGGCGCCGTCGTCACCTTCTCCGGCCTCTGCCGCGATGACGGCGGAACCCTCGCCGCCCTCGAACTCGAACATTACCCCGGCATGGCCGAAGCCGAGATGACCCGCATCGGTAAACTCGCCATCGAGCGCTTCGGGCTGCTCGGCCTCACCGCCATCCACCGATACGGCAAGATCGCCGTCGGCGAGAATATCGTGCTCGTCGTTGCGGCCGCACCGCACCGGCAAGCGGCGTTCGACGGCGCCAACTTCGTCATGGACTTCCTGAAGACAGCAGCCCCCTTTTGGAAGAAGGAACATGGCAAGGATGGCGCGGCCGGCGACTGGGTCGCGGCGAAAGATGCCGACGATACGGCGCGCGGCAAGTGGAAATAAGCTAAAGCACCACTCGCTCCCTGCGGCTCATGACCAGCAATAGAACGAGCAGCGAGAAAATGACCAGATCGCGCCAGACGAAGGGGCCATAGGCGCCCCATAGGGTCTCGACGACGGCGAGCCCGGCGGCCCCGCCTGCCGAGCGCAGCGGATCGGAGTAACCACCGACGGCTGATATCAGCAGCACCTTCAGCCCGAACATCAGGCCCGCGCCGAAATCCATCGAGCCGTAATAGAAGGTCGCGAGGATACCGCAGATCGTGGCGACGAGGGCGGCCGCGGCATAGGCGACGAGGAAGACCCGGTCGGCGCTGGTGCCGCAGAGCTCGGCGGCCAGCGGATCGTCGGTAACGGCGCGCCAGATGCGGCCCCAGGCCGTGCGCCTGAGGATCAGCGCACCCACCGCGACCATGGCTGCCATCAGTACCGTGTCGATCAGCTGGATATAGGTCAGCGTCACCTTGAACGGGCCGTCGCTCCAGAAGACGACCGTGCCGTTCAGGAAGGGTGGCAGCCAGATGGCACGGGTATCAGCGGCAAGCCGGGCAGTTTCCATCAGCACGATCATGATACCAAGGGCGGCGACGATCACCGTATTCGGCGATTTGCTGACCAGCGGCAGCATGATCGAGCGGCCGATCCATATGCCCGCCGCCAACGAATAGACGATGGCAGCGCCGGCGCCGACGGCAAGGGCCGCCGGCAGCACCAACCAGAACTTGACATAGGCGAGTTCGGTGAAGAGCAGCAGGATCTGGCCTGCGAAGGCGAAGATCGCCCCATAGGTGATGTCGGCTCGCTTGGTCACGCCGAAGGCGACGGCATAGCCGAAGGCGAGCGCGGCATAAAGAGCGGCGAGCGGAACCGCATTCGCCAGTTGCTGCAGAAGATAGGCCATTCCATGCACCCCGCGTCGGCAAATTATAACTGGTAAAACCTATTTCACCAGTTATAATTTCATCATGAGCTTTTCCTGGACCCCTCACCGCTTTGCCGGAGGCGCGCTGGCGCTCGATGTCGCCAATAGCGTCGTGCTGCGCCACGATGCAGCGCGGCGGATCGACCGCTTCGCGGTACAGGGCCAGATGCAGGACTTTCCGCGCGCGGCTGCCGAATTCTGTGCCGAACGGGCCCTCTTCGGCGACATCGCTCCGGTGGCTAGTGAAGACGAGACGGATTTCCTCGCGCTGCGGGAAGCGATCGACCGCTATTTCCGCAAGCGTATACTGGATGGCGGCGACGACCAATTGCTGGCCGTGCTGCTGGAGCTGCTGGCAAAAGTGTTGCGCGAGGCAAACCCCGGCAGCGTGGCCAGGGCCACAGCCCATTCGGTGCTGCGGTTGGTCGCCATGCCGGATCCGGAGCGCATGAAAATCTGCGGCAATTGCGGCTGGCTGTTCATCGATCGCAGCAAGAACAGGAGCCGCGCCTGGTGCGACATGGCGGTCTGCGGCAACCGCGCCAAGGCGAACCGCCACTACCGCCGCAAGAAGGAGGAGACGCCATGAGAATATATTTGATCATAACAGCGGCAGCGGCCAGCCTTCTACTTTCGGCCTGCCAGCGCCAGGCCGAAAATCTCGTCGAGGTCACCGGCCATCTCTTCGTCTTCAACTATCGGGTGGCGAGCGCCACCTATCTGCTGACGCTGAAGAAGACAGGTCCCATTCCCGATGGTTCGGTCATCATCGCCGAATTCGAAAATCCTCAAGGCGGCGAACCACTGGTGCTGAACCAGAAAATCTATCCGATCGACGACAAGATCGCACTGCAGAGCCAAAACCTGCACTGCGTACGCAAGGACCGTCCCTATTCCGTCAGCCTCCGTCTGGTCGACAAGGACGGCAAGGTGCTGCAGGAATTGAAGACGCAATTCCGATCCGACCTGGACCAGACCGTGCTGCCGAGCAAGCCGCTCGTTGTTGGTGCGCTTTATGACAAGAACCCTGAGGTCTTCAAGCCGGACGGCAGCGTCGATTTCTCAAACACCGACAAATGCCCGGCATAAAGGAACGCCCGGCATAGAAAAAGCCGGAGCGAAGCCCCGGCTTTCGAGAGTCAATTCAAGGCATTGCGCGCCAATGCCGAAGCGTGGCCTCAGCCGACGACTTCGGTATCGGAGAACCAGTACTTGATTTCCTGGGCAGCCGTTTCCGGAGCATCCGAACCGTGAACGGAATTTTCGCCGATCGACAGGGCATGAACCTTGCGGATCGTGCCTTCGTCAGCGTTTGCCGGGTTGGTCGCGCCCATGATCTCGCGGTTCTTGAGTATGGCGCCTTCGCCTTCCAGAACCTGAACGACGGTCGGACCGGAGGTCATGCCTTCGACGAGTTCGCCGAAGAAGGGGCGATCCTTGTGAACGGCGTAGAAGCCTTCGGCTTCGCGGCGGCTCATCCAGACGCGCTTGGAGGCGACGACGCGCAGGCCGGCATCTTCGAGCATCTTGGTGATGGCGCCCGTCAGGTTGCGCTTGGTTGCATCCGGCTTGATCATCGAGAAGGTGCGTTCAATCGCCATAGTCAAATCCTCTGGTTTCTCGGGAAAAGTGGGCGGTCTTTACCCGCCCCACCGCCCGAAAACAAGAGGTCGGCGGCAATTTCACGCCGCTGTCACAGTCCGGCCGCGGCTTTGATGGAGATCGAGGCAGCGTTCGAACCAGCCCAAGACGGGATCGTCGGCGGCCAGCATGGCGAGACCAGTGCAGATACGCAGCCATTGCAGCGCCCCGAAGACGATATAATCGGCAAAGAGCGGCGTTTGCCCACCGATGAAAGGCTGGAATTTCAGCATGTGCCGGAGCGGCTCCAGCTTGGCGCCGAAGGCGGCCTTCTCCGCCTCGCTACCCGCAGCAACGACTTCGAATGATTTCCCGAGACGAGCTTCGCGGCTCTCGCGGAAATAGGCCTTGTCTCCCTCGTCGAGATTGGCGTGGATGTCGAGAAGGGCGATCCGCGTGATGGCCGGATGGATGATCATCTGCGAATAGCCCTCGACCATGCGCGACAGCGCCTTGCCGCCCTCGCCGTTAAACAGCGACTGCCGCTCGGGATAGGCCTCCTCCAGATAGAGAGCGATGTCGAAACTGTCGGGGATCAGCCTGCCATTGTCGTCGAGAACGGGCACGGTCTGCGAGACGCCGCCGCCGATTGCGCGGATGCGGGCATAGGTCGTCGGGATCTCCTCGAAATCCAGCCCCTTATGCGCCAGCGCCATCACTGCCTTCCAGCAATGAGGCGAGAAGAAGTGCTGCTTGTCTGCACCGCATAGGGAATAGAGGGCTCTGGTCATGACAGTCCTTTCGAGATCGAAACGCAGCGCATTCCACGACAGAAAAAGCCTGCGATCAAATCAGGAATTTTCATGGCGCCATCACTCGGATTTCTCGGGAAACTGATTAGACTGCCGTAATCAGGACAGGGGGATCGAATGCTCCGACATTACAGCATGTTTGCTGCGTATAACCGCTGGGCCAACGCCCAGGTCTACGCGGCAGCGGCCGAACTCAGTGATGCGGAATTCCGCAGCGACCGCGGCGCCTTCTTCGGCTCACTGCACCGCACGCTCAATCATCAGCTCGTCGCCGACCGGATCTGGATGAAGCGCTTCACCGGTACCGGCGAAGCGCCGACGACAATCGATGCCGTTCTTTATGAAGAACTGGATGCGCTTACCGCCGCACGGAGGGCGGAGGACGAGCGGATCATTGCCTGGACGGGCACGCTTGATGAGGCAAGCCTTGCCGCCGACTTCACCTATGTGCCGGTGACGCAGCCGATCGAAATCACCCAGCCATTGCAGCCGGCCCTTGCGCATCTCTTCAATCACCAGACCCATCATCGCGGCCAATGCCACATGACGCTGACGGCGCTCGGCAAGCCGAGCCTCAGTCTCGATCTCATTTACTTCCTGCGCAGCGACGGCCGCGAGTGGATGTGAGGCAGCCTTTATCATCAAGACGGTATTAACCGCCTTTGCCGGTTGCGCAGGCAATTCAGCCAAAGATTCAGCCTCTCTTAAAGCCTTGCAGGCATAGCGGAATGAAGGGATAAGCCAGGCTGCGAGGGATTGTCATGCAGAATGCAAGCGCAAACGCTTTGGTGCCGCGCGAGGCCGCGCATCCGACGCCTATGGCCGACATTCAGAGGATCGCCCAGCACCTGACGCGCCTGAACATTGCGGCGCTGCCGCGCAATTACGAACTTTTCCACGAAGCGATCATCGGGCTCAATGCCGGCCTTGCACAGGATATCGCGGCGCTCGGTGCGCAGCCGCAACAGGCGATGCTCGACGAACTCGGATTGAAATACCGCCTTGTCGGCCATTGCGGTCTGGCCGGCGAGACGTCGCGCAACGAGGCGAGCCGGATGCTGCGCGAGGTGGCGGAGAGGCTTGCCGAGGGGCTGCGGCACAAAGACGCCTTTGCACGCGCCTGCGGCACGATCCTGAAATCGTTTTCCGGCAACGACAACCAGAGCCTCACCGCCTTCCTCGGCGAGATAGACTACCTCTCCGCCTCGCTGGCGACGGTGTTGTCGGCGGAAACGGAGATCGCGGATAAGCTGCAGGACGACATCAAGAGGCTGGAGACGCTGGAGCGCGGCATTTCGGCGATGCAATCGGCCGCCGTCGCCGACCGGATCACCGGACTTCCGAACCGCATCGCACTGAACCGCCAAATCGCCGATCTCTATCAGCGCGACGAAGGTTTCGCCGGCAGCGCGCTTGTTATGGTCGATATCGACAACTTCACCGATCTCAACGACAGATACGGCACCCAGGCCGGCAACAAGCTGCTGAAGAAGCTCGCCGCCCTCTTCCGCAAATCGGTCAAGAAGAACGACTTCGTCGCCCGCACCGAGGCGGACGAATTCGCTTTCCTGTTTGCCAATGTCGGCATGCAGGATGCGATGACGATCGCCGAGCGCCTGCGCGCTTCCGTCGAGGACAATCTGGTCTTCGCGACCTCCGACAGGGCCGATCGCGGCAGGCTGACCATCTCGATCGGCGTCGCGCTCAGCACGGATGCGGCAACGCCTGGACACTTGCAGGCCAATGCCCGCGTGGCGCTCCTCGCCGCGCAGACGAACCCCCGCCAGCCGGTGCAGGCTTTCGGCCACTGAAGGCGCTGACAGCGCGCCGCCGGCCACAAGCAAGCTTCTCAGCGCACAAGCAAGCTTGGCGTGGGAACAAGCGCTCTTGCCTTGGCGGGCGCTTTCGGCCAAAACGCCGGCCATGATCACGCTCACCGATATTTCCGCCCGCATTGCCGGGCGCCTGCTTCTCGACAATGCCAGCATTTCGCTGCCTTCGGGCACGAAGGCGGGGCTGGTCGGGCGCAACGGCGCCGGCAAGTCCACGCTGTTTCGCGTCATTACCGGCGATCTCGGCTCGGAGACCGGATCGGTGTCGATCCCGAAGGCGGCACGTATCGGTCAGGTGGCGCAGGAAGCACCGGCAACCGAGCAATCCCTGATCGAGATCGTGCTTTCAGCCGACAAGGAACGCGCGGCCCTCGTGGCCGAGGCGGAAACGGCGACCGATCCCCACCGCATCGCCGAAATCCAGATGCGCCTTGTCGATATCGACGCGCATTCGGCCGAGGCGCGCGCCGCGAGCATTCTTGCCGGCCTCGGCTTCGACCAGGCGGCGCAAGCCCGCCCCGCCTCTTCCTTCTCCGGCGGCTGGCGCATGCGCGTGGCGCTTGCCGCCGTGCTGTTTTCCGAGCCGGATCTACTGCTGCTCGACGAACCCACAAACTATCTCGACCTCGAAGGCACGTTGTGGCTGGAAGACTATGTCCGCCGTTATCCGCACACCGTCATCATCATCAGCCACGATCGCGACCTCCTGAACAACGCGGTCAACGCAATCGTCCATCTCGACCAGAAGAAGCTGACCTTCTATCGCGGCGGCTACGATCAGTTCGAGCGGCAGAAGGCGGAAGCCGACGAGCTGCAGACCAAGGCCAAGGCCAAGAACGACGCGGCGCGCAAACATCTGCAGAGCTTCATCGATCGCTTCAAGGCCAAGGCCTCCAAGGCCCGGCAGGCGCAATCGCGAGTCAAGGCGCTCGAGCGCATGGGAACCGTCGCCGCTGTCATCGAGGATCACGTACAGCCGATCACTTTTCCCGAGCCGGAAAAGCAGCCGGCCTCGCCGATCGTTGCGATCCAGAGCGGCGCCGTCGGCTACGAGCCCGGCAATCCGATCCTGAAGAACCTCAACCTGCGCATCGACAATGACGACCGCATCGCCCTGCTCGGCTCGAACGGCAACGGCAAATCGACCTTCGCCAAATTCATCTCCGGCCGGCTTGCGCCGGAAAGCGGCGAAGTGAAGCTGGCGCCGAGCCTGAAGATCGGTTTCTTCGCTCAGCATCAACTCGACGACCTCATTCCCGAGCAGTCGCCGGTCGAGCACGTGCGCCGGCTGATGCCTGGCGCGCCGGAGCCGAAGGTGCGCGCCCGCGTCGCCCAGATGGGGCTTGCGACCGAGAAGATGGCAACCGCCGCCAAGGATCTTTCGGGCGGCGAAAAGGCCCGGCTGCTGATGGGGCTCGCCGCCTTCAACGCACCCAATCTGCTGATCCTCGACGAACCGACAAACCATCTCGACATCGACAGCCGCCGGGCGCTGATCGAGGCGCTGAACGATTACGAAGGCGCCGTCATCCTGATCTCGCATGACCGCCACCTGATCGAGGCGACGGTCGACCGGCTGTGGCTGGTCAACGACGGGACGGTGACGACCTTCGAAGGCGACATGGACGAATACCGCGACCTGATCGTCACATCCGGTAAAAAAAAAGAAGAAAAGCCGCAGCTGACTGAGGATGCGACGTCGAAGGCCGACCAGCGCAAGCTCAATGCCGAACGTCGCGCCTCGCTGACGCCGCTCAAGAAAAAGATCAACGAAATCGAATCCTTGACGGCGAAGCTGGAGAAACAGATTCAGGCGCTTGACGCGGAACTTGCAAATCCCGCCCTCTACGAAAAGACGCCCGCCAAGGCGGCCGAAAAGGCAAAGCAGCGCGGCGAAGCCGCGGCCAAGCTGGCTGCCGCCGAGGAAGACTGGCTGATGCTTTCGGCCGAATACGAAGAGGCCATGGCAGGATAGCCATATTCCTCAGAGTGTGATGTCGCCCGAAAACCGCTGACGCTTTTCGGCATCATGCTCCGTCCAAAGCGTGGCGAAGTGCCGCGGATCGGCACAATTCCGGCCGCCTTCAACCAATCGTTAACCATAATTCGAAAGGTTGTCTCAACATTCGTTACCGATTTGTTGAGCCCTTTCGATGTATCGCTTTTTCATTCTGTCCTGCATGGCCCTCACGGCCGCGCTGTCTGCCTGCAGCACCACAAAACAGGCCCCGGATACATCGATCAAGACCTCCTCCGTGATTGCGCCCGAGTGGCGGAAACTTGGCTATGCCGCCGACGATGCGGCGCCGCGTATGAGCGGCTGGCACCGTCTGGCCGGGCGGACGCTGGAAGTCTCCTCGCTTGCCGATCTCAAGCTGCAGGACAAGGAAGTGATCCTGAGCTTCGACGACGGTCCGATCCCGGGCCGGACCGACAAAGTGCTGGCGATCCTCGACCGGTTCGGCGTCAAGGGCGCCTTCATGATGGTCGGCGAAATGGCCGAAATGCATCCGGCGCTGGCCCGCAGGGTCGCCGAGGACGGCAATACGATCGGCAGCCACACCTACGACCACGCCGACCTGACATCGCTTGATTTCGACGCAGCGATGGCCGAGGTGGTCAAGGGCGAATTGGCGGTGACCAAGGCGACGGGAACCGACGTCGCCTTCTTCCGCTTCCCCTATCTGGCCGAGAGCCACAGGCTGCGCGCCGCGATCGCCATGCGCGATCTGGTGGTCATGGATGTCGATGTCGATAGCAAGGATTATTTCGCCATCACGCCGGCCTCCGTGACTCAGCGGACGATGGACCTGCTGCACAAACGCGGCCGCGGCATCATCCTGATGCATGACATCCACAAACGCACGGCAACGATGCTGCCGACCCTGCTCTCCGAACTCGAAGCCGAAGGCTACAAGGTGGTGACGCTGAAGTTCAAGAAGACGCAGGCGCCGAGCAACCTCGTCGCCTCGGCCGATTTGGTGACGACCCGGTAAGCCGGGTTGCCAAGTCCGGACGCGCTGCCTAGATCTGTTCGACGTCAACGAACCGGCAGGTCAGCTATGAACCTTCATCTCGAAACGGACGACGATCCGCGCACCCGCCAGTTTATCGACGAGCATAACCGGGTTTCGGACGCGGCGTTCAGAACGGCCGAATTTGCCAGGGATCGTGATGCGATCAAGTCGCTGATCGAGCGGCAGGACAGGCTGATCGTGCCCATGCGCCGCGGTGCATGGCTGTTCGATTTCCGGCAGAGCAAGGATAATCCTCTCGGCGTCTGGCTCCGTCTGCCTGCCGACCAGGAGCCGCTGCCGGACGCCGGTTGGGAACAGGTCTTCGATCTCGATGCCTTCTGCATCCGTGAAGGCAAGCGCTGGAACTGGCGCGGCGTCGTCACCTGCCCGTGGGAGCCGACGCGAGTGCTGCTCACGCTTTCGGACGGCGGCTCGGATCTTCTTCGGCTGCTCGAATTCGACGCCGAGAGGAAAGAGATCGTCGAGGGCGGTTTCGACACACCGGCTGCACGATCGCATGCCAATTGGCTAAGCCGCGACGAGATCTGCTATTTCGGCTCCATCGATCGATTTTCGGCGACCCGCTCCGGATGGCCACGGGTCGGGCGGCGATTGAAGCGCGGGCAGCGGCCGGAGGATGCCGCCGTCATGTTCGAAGCCGCGGATGAAGACGTCTATGGCTTCAATCTCATTATCGACCCTTCCCTGTCGGGCGGTTCGGCGGATGCCGGATTGATCGACATTTTCGTCACCGCCCATGAGATCGGCGTCGCCAGCGCTTTCCTGACCGCCGTCGACGGCACGCAGCGGCGCATCGATCTGCCCAAGGAGGCGGACTTCCAGTTCAATCACGATCATTGCCTCTGGCGGGCAAAGACCGATGAGCGCGTTGCCACCGGCAGTCTCGTGCTGCAGCGCTTCGATCCCGGCTCGCAGACAGTTCCGCTCGGGCCGGAGCGGATCCTGTTTCGGCCTGACGAGGGCCAGTCGATCTCGCAGATGATGCTGATGCGCGAGTGGTGTGTCTTCATCATTTCAGACCGGCTGCGTCCGCGCCTCATGGTGCTGGATCTCACGAAGCCCGATGCCGAACAGCGCGAGATCGCGCTGCCGGCCGACATGCAGACGGCTCATTTCAGACCGCTTTATGCGGATCTGCATCTTGGCGACGATACGCTCTGCATCATCGGCCAGGGCTTTCTGCAGCCGCCGGCCTGTTACCGGCTCGAGCTGTCGGATCGCAGCAAGGAGGCCGAGCCGATTTTCATCGCTGGGGCGCCCAGTTATTTCGATGCGGCCGATATGTCATCCGAACTGCTGGAGGCGGTTTCCGAAGACGGAACCAGGGTTGCCTACCGGCTGATCCTACCGAAACACTGGACCAAGGGCGCGCTGCCGGTGCTGCTTTACGGCTATGGCGGCTTCGATGTTTCGCTGTCGCCGACCTATTCCGGTGTGACGGGACGCTGGCTGGAACAGGGCGGCGCCTATGTGCAGGCCTATATCCGCGGCGGCGGCGAATTCGGCCCCGATTGGTATCGCAGCGCCAAACGGCAGGGGCGAGACCGGGCGTTTGCCGATTTCGTCGCCATCGCCCGCGATCTCGTCGCCCGCGGCTACACCGTGCCGTCGCGCATCGCCTGCCAAGGCGGCAGCAATGGCGGCCTGCTAACCGGCGTGATGCTGACGCGCTATCCGGAGGATTTCGGCGCCGTCTGGTGCCAGGTGCCGGTGCTCGACATGACACGCTTCCACCTGTTCAGCGCAGGCCAGGCCTGGATGGACGAGTACGGCGATCCGGAGACAGCAGCCGACCGGGATTTCATGCTCGGCTACTCGCCGCTCCATAATGTCCGGCCGGCAACCGAGGTCTCCTATCCGCCGATTTATATCGAAAGCTCCGCAAATGACGACCGGGTGCATCCCTCGCATGCGCGCCGCTTCGCCGCGCGGCTGGAGGAAGCCGGACACCGGCCGCTCTTCCATGAGTTCGGCTCGGGCGGGCATGGCGGCGACGGCAATTCCGAAGAGCGCGCCGCCCGGGCGGCCATGGGTTACAGCTTCCTTCGCCAAACTATCATGAGGTAAGACGAGCCATCATGCGGTAGGATAGAAGAGAATGAAGGGGAGAGCTTGTCGGCGCTCTCCTTTCTGCTAAAAGAAGCGCAATAAATCATACTTTTCACAGGCTCGAGCGAAACCATGTCTCCTATCAACCTCGCCATCGTCGGCGTCGGCAAGATCGTCCGCGACCAGCACCTCCCTTCCATCGCCAAGAACGCCGATTTCAAGCTCGTCGCCACGGCAAGCCGCCACGGCACGGTCGAAGGCATCAACAGCTATACGACGATCGAGGCGATGCTCGACGCCGAGCCGTCGATCGATGCGGTGTCGCTCTGCATGCCGCCGCAATATCGCTACGAAGCGGCTTATAAGGCGCTCGTCGCCGGTAAGCACGTCTTCCTGGAAAAGCCGCCGGGTGCCACGCTGAGCGAAGTGGCCGATCTCGAGGCGCTTGCGAGCAAACAGGGTTCGTCGCTGTTTGCCAGCTGGCATTCGCGCTATGCGCCGGCCGTCGAGGCCGCCAAGGCGTTTCTGGCTGCGACGACAATCAAAAGCGTGCATGTGATCTGGAAGGAAGATGTCCGCCACTGGCATCCGAACCAGGACTGGATCTGGCAGGCTGGTGGCCTCGGGGTTTTCGATCCCGGCATCAACGCGCTGTCGATCGTCACCCATATCCTGCCGCGGCCGATCTTCATCACCGAGGCCGTGCTCGAATTTCCTGAAAACCGCGATGCGCCGATCGCGTCCGACATTCGCTTCCGCAATGCCGACGGCCTGCCGGTTCATGCCGAATTCGACTGGCGCCAGACCGGCAAGCAGAGCTGGGACATCGTCGCGGAGACCGCGGCCGGCCAGATGGTTCTCGCCGAAGGCGGCGCCAAGCTTTCCATCGACGGCACGCTGACCTGCGCCGAGCCGGAGCAGGAATATCCCTCGCTCTATCGCCGCTTCGCCGAAATCATTAAAGCCGGCACGTCGGATGTGGATCTCGCGCCGCTGCGCCACGTCGCCGACGCCTTCATGCTCGGCAAGCGGAAATTCGTGGACGCGTTCCACGACTGAGCCGTCGGCGGCGTTGCGACGCCTTCTTAGGCTTGCAGGCTGAGCAACAAGACCCGCAGTAAGGTCAGGTTTTTCGGAGGCCGACAATCGGCGCCATACCGGCGCCGATTGTCGGTATGTCCGGTGAAACGCTCAGGCCTTCTTCTCCCATCGCCCTTCCGGCGTCTGCTGCCAATAGGTGAGGCTATGCCCCTCGCCTTTCAGCTTCTTCCATTGCGCCCGGGCGGCCTCCAGTTGCACCTGGTCGTGACCATCGAACATGAAGACGACGCGTTCATAGGCATCGACCGGCGGCGGCTCGGCGCCGTCTATGATGAAACGCACGGTCGCCGCATTGGCATTGCCTGAGGTCACCGTCAAAAGCACCGGCTGGCTTTCGGCGAAATCCCCCTCGTCGGTGCCGTGCGGCAGAAAACTCTCCTCGCGGAACGTCCAGAGATGCGCGTCGAGGGCATCGCGCCGCGCTGGCTCGCGCGTCTGGACGGCGACGCGCCAGCCGCGCTCGACGCTTTTGTCGATCAGCGGCGGAAGCGCGTCTTCCAGCCTGGTTTCGGTCAGATGATAAAAGAGAACGTCCGTCATCAGGATTCATAATGGGCGCGAACGAGCTCGTCGAGCAGGCGCACGCCAAAACCAGAACCCCAGGACTGGTTGATCTCGTCCTGCGGCGAGCCCATCGCCGTGCCGGCGATATCGAGATGCGCCCAGGGCGTGTCCTGTACGAAACGCTTGATGAAATGCGCAGCGGTGATCGAGCCTGCCGGCCGGCCGCCGGTGTTCTTCATGTCGGCGAACTTGCTGTCGATCAGCTTGTCGTAGTCCTTGCCGAGCGGCATGCGCCAGAGTTTCTCGTTTGTGGAAAGGCCGGCTTCCGTCAGCTGAGCGGAAAGCTGGTCGTCATTGGAAAACAGGCCGGCATGCACATTGCCGAGCGCGACGACGATCGCGCCGGTCAGCGTGGCGAGATTGATCATGAATTGCGGCTTGAAACGGTCGTTGCAATACCAGAGCGCATCGCAGAGCACGAGACGGCCTTCGGCATCGGTATTGATCACCTCGATCGTCTGGCCTGACATCGAGGTGACGATATCGCCGGGACGCTGGGCGTTGCCGTCAGGCATGTTCTCGACCAAACCGATGACACCCACGGCGTTGACGGCGGCCTTGCGCGAGGCGAGCACATGCATGAGGCCGGTGACGGCTGCCGCACCGCCCATATCGCCCTTCATGTCCTCCATGCCGGCGGCAGGCTTGATCGAAATGCCGCCGGTATCGAAGACGACGCCCTTGCCGATGAAGGCGACGGGACGATCCTTGGCTTTGCCGCCCTTCCACTGCATCACCGCCAGGCGCGGCGGGCGCACGGAGCCCTGGGCAACGCCGAGAAGGGCGCCCATGCCGAAACGGCGCATCTCCTTCTCGGTCAGGATCTCCACTTCGACGCCGAGCTTTTCCAGCTCCTTCGCCTTGGCGGCGAACTCGACGGGGCCTAGCACGTTCGGCGGCTCGTTGACGAGGTCACGGGCAAGATTGACGCCGCCGGCAATCGCCTCGGAATCGGAAAACGCCTTCTTGGCGCCGGCCGGATCGGCGGTGACGATCGTCACCTTGACCGATTTGCCCGTCTTTTCCTCGTCGTCGCTCTTCTTCGTCTTGTAGCTATCGAAACTATAGGCGCGCAGCAGCATGCCGAGGGCGAAATCGGCGGCTGCCCGCGCGCTCGTCTGAAGGCCAGGCACGTCGATGAAGACGGCGGCCTTGTCGGTATTCTTGATTCTCGCTGCCGCGGTACCGCCGGCCTTCAGCCAATCATGGGCGGTGAGGTCGGCGGCCTTGCCGAGCCCGATGACGACAATGCGCTCGACGGATGCGCCTTCCGGAGCGACGATATCGAGCGCGCTCATGGATTTCGCGGAGAATCGGGCGATCCGGGCGGCCTTGGCGATCACGCCTGCCGGATCGACTGTTTCGGCGCCCGCAGCGCTGTCGGCCTCTGTGGTTTTCAACAGGATCGCCAGGCCGCCAGTGAGCTTCGCCGACTTTGAAAATGAGATTTCGAACTTTGCTGACATGTCTTCTCCGCTGGGATTCTTTGAAATCCGTCCGCCGCGGATAATTTCGCGTTTGGCGGGTCTGTCAATGGCTTGCGACAATTGTTATGGTCGCCCGCGGCCATCAAGGCCCTCATGTTTTCGTCAGTTTCGTAGTTATTCGCGTTGACAGTTTCCTCGAAAAATCGCCCGCGGGGTCCGATAATCCGCCTGCCGCAAACGACCTTCGGCGCCTTCATGCTGCTGTTCTGGACGTGGTGGGCACTGCTGATCGTCTTCCGCGCCTTCCCCGGGATAGACATCTATTTTTCCCAGCTTTTTTTCTTGCGTACGGATTGCGACGCGGCTGCCGCGGCCGGCAGCGTCTGCGGCGGATTTCCCTATCGCGACTCGGGAAACTTCGACCTCTTGCGCACCGTCTTCTTCCGCCTGCCCTATGTCGTGGCGATCGTGATGGTGTGGAAGCTCATCGAATGCCACCAGCAGCATGGCGCAACCTTCAACGTCGGACGGGCGCGCAAGCTGAAAGTCGCGCTCGGAACGCTGCTGATTGGACCGGTGCTGCTCGTCAATGTCATCCTGAAGGAACATTGGGGCCGGCCGCGACCGATACAGACGGACATTTTCGGCGGCGCGCTGCATTTCGTCGAGGCGGGTTCGCTTGCCGGAAAATGCGTTTCGAACTGCTCTTTCATCTCTGGCGAGGCAGCAAGCGCCGGCTGGCTTTTCTGCCTTCTGCTCTTCGTTCCGAAATCCTTGCGTTATGCAGTGGCAGCACCGCTGGCGGCGGTCTCGATCCTGACGCCTGCGATGCGGCTATCCTTCGGGGCGCACTACCTGTCCGACGTCGTTCTCGGATGGCTTTCGTCGCTTGTCGTCTTCGCCGCGTTGTTGGCATTAACCGAGTCGCAACAGCATCAAAAAAATTCTGAAAATTGAATGAATTTTTGACACCAGCTTGTCGCAAAACCGCGACAAAGAGCGTAGAGGGTTTCTCCTGCAAAGCCGTTTGGGCGTGCAGGTGCTTTCAAGGGCAGGCATGAAACTACTCGAGACATACATATTACGGCGCGTCGGCCAGATGTTTCTCGTGGCGCTCCTGCCCGTTCTGGCGATCATTTGGACGACTCAGGTGTTGCAGCGCATCAACCTGGTCACCGACAGCGGCCAGTCCATCGGCTCGTTCGCCAAGCTCGCGACGATGATTCTGCCGTCGATCATTCCAGTTGTCCTGCCCTTCGCCCTCGTTATCGCGATCACCCAGACGCTGACGACGATGAACAACGATTCCGAGCTCACCGTCATCGACGCGGCCGGGGCGCGGCGCAGCGTGCTGATCCGCCCGATCCTGCTGCTTGCCGCCGTCGTCAGCGTTTTTTCCTTCTTCGTCGACAACGTCGTCGAGCCGCGCGCCAAAACCGTCGTGCGCCAGATGATCGCCGAGACCTATGCCGACCTCTTGTCTTCGGTGATCGAAGAAAAGACCTTCCGCAAGCTTGATGAAGGCCTTTATGTGCAGATCTCGAAGCGGATGGCCGGCCGCATGCTGAAGGGCCTTTTCGTCGCCGACGAGCGCGATCCGGCCTACGAGCTGATCTATTATGCGAAGGAAGGCGCCGTCGACGATACGGGCACGACGCTGATCATGCATGAGGGTGAGGTTCACCGTAAAACGCCCGACGGCAATGTCTCGGTGATCAATTTCGATTCCTATTCCTTCGACCTCTCGGACATGACGGAGAATCGCGGCCAGGCGACGCTGCGCGCCAGCGACCGCGACCTGTGGTTCCTGCTCAATCCGGATCCGGCCGACAAGGACTATACGATCCGGCCGCAGAGCTACCGCGCCGAACTGCATCGCCGGCTGACGGACTGGATCCTGCCTGTCGTCTTCGCGCTGTTTTCGCTGGCAATCGCCGGCGATGCGCGCTCGCACCGCGAAGCGCGACTGCATCCGATGGTGAGCGCGCTCGCCTATGCCTTCGCGCTGCGCTGGGCGGCATTCTACGCGGCCAATCAGATCGACACCGATCCTGAATATATCGCCGTTCTCTATGCCATACCGATCGTCAGCAGCATCATCTCGATCGTCTTCCTCGGCCTGCACAAACGACTGGCCGTACCCTCGTTCATTCGCGACCGGATGTCGTCTTTCTGGAGACGGACGCAGGAAAGGCTGCTGGCCGCAACCGGCAGGGCCGGCGGAGACGCCGCCCAATGATATTCGGGACATTGTCGCGTTATTTCTTTCGCCGCTACCTGGTGACGATGGGCTGGTTCCTGATCGGCGTCTCGGCGATTTCCTTCCTGCTCGATTTCAGCGAGACGGCGGGCCGCATGTCCGGCCTACCCGGCTACACGATCGGCGGCGGCATCCTGATGACCGCCGTGCGCCTGCCGCTGATCCTGCAGCAGACGGTGCCTTTCATCGCGCTGTTCGTCGGCATGACGGTGCTGATCGGGCTCAACCGCAAATATGAGCTCGTCGTCACGCGCGCTGCCGGCATTTCGGTCTGGCAGTTCATGTTCCCCTTCATCGCAGGCTCGCTGATACTTGGCCTACTGACGATGACAGCGCTCAATCCGCTTGCCGCCTGGGGGCAGCGCCAGGCGCTGCTTGTCGAATCCGACTGGCGCGGCGAAAACGCCGTTCTGCGCAAGGCGCCTCAGATTCCGTGGCTGCGCCAGATCAGCGGCCGGGACGATGTCATCATCGGCGCCCACACGGTTCAGGAGAACGGAACCAAGCTGATCGACGCCGTGTTGATCCATTTCGATTCAAGCGGTCAGGTCATTCTGAGACAGGACGCCGCGACGGCAAAATTGGAAGATGGTTACTGGCAACTTAACAACGTTGTCGAGCGCAAGCCTGGCGAAATCCCCGTGCGTAAAGCTTCGGTTCAACTTCGCACCAATCTGAAACAGGACTTCGTCCAGGAGCGGCTGACAGCGCCGGAAACAATTGGTTTCTTTGACCTTTCCAACCGCATTGCCGCGGCCAAATCCTTCGGCATCTCGACCAAGGCGCTGGAGACGCAATTCAACTCCCTGTTGTCCCAGCCGCTGCTGCTGGTGGCAATGACTTTCATTGCTGCAACAGTGTCCCTAAAATTTAGCCGGTTCAACCAATCCCGCTCCGTGATTCTGGGTGGCATCCTCTCGGGCTTCATGCTTTATGTCATCACCGTGCTTGTAAAGGCATTCGGAAGCAGTGGAGTTGTGCCCCCCTTCGTGGCGACGTGGATACCGGTGATCGTCGCGCTGGCCTTGGGTGCGACTATTCTGCTTCATCAGGAGGACGGCTAGTGGCGGCAGGCGACCGCAAGTATTTTAGTAAACAGTTGGTTGCCCTGCTCGTCGGCGCGACTCTATGTTCCTATTTCGGCAGTGTCCCGGTCTCCTACGGCCAGGCCAATACGTCCGCTCAAGATATCGGGAAGAATATTCCGGAAGGGGCCAAGCTTCTGCTTTCGGCCAATGAACTCGTCTACAACCGTGACGCCGATCTGGTGTCGGCGGTCGGTGGCGTGCAGATCAACTATGCCGGCTACAAAATGGTCGCGCAGAAGGTCGAGTACAATCAGAAGACCGGCCGGATGATGGCGCTCGGCAATGTCGAGCTGGTCAGCCCGGACGGCAACCGCATCTATGCGGACAACCTTGACGTGACCGACAATTTCGCCGACGGGTTCCTGAACTCGCTGCGCATTGAAACCTCCGACAATACGCGTATCGTCGCCGAAAGCGGCCAGCGTGTCGGCGGCACGATGATGATTCTCAACAAGGGCGTCTACACCGCCTGCCTTCCCTGCGCCGAAGATCCGAAGCGCGCGCCTTTCTGGCAGGTCAAGGCCAAGCGGGTGATTCAGAACGGCGTGACCCACACGATCCGTCTGGAGCGGGCGCGCTTCGAGCTGCTCGGTTACCCCATTGCCTTCGTGCCTTTCATCGAGGTCCCCGACAATACGGTGAAGCGCAAGTCAGGCTTTCTCTTCCCAACGATGAGCCTGTCGCAGAATCTCGGCTTCGGTCTTTCTATTCCTTATTACTACGTGATCTCGCCGAGCATGGACGCGACGGTCACCACGACCGGCTACACCGCCCAGGGCTTCCTCGTCGAAGGCGAATTCCGCCAGCGCTTCGAAAACGGCACGCATATCCTGCGCGTCGCCGGCATAGATCAGGCAAAGCCGGACAATTTCAGCTCCGGCACCAGCGATGCCGAAGCCAGTCGGCGTGGCATGGTCGCCTCGAAGGCCGAATTCCGTATCAATCCGCGCTGGACGTTCGGCTGGGACGTCATGGTGCAGAGCGACAACAATTTCTCGAAGACCTATAAGCTGAAGGACTTCACCGGCACGGATCGCACCAACCAGATCTACCTGACCGGACTTGGGAAACGCAATTATTTCGACATGCGGGCGTTCTATTTCGACGTCCAGGATGCCGATCGGAAGAACACGGCCGAAAAGCAGCAGGCGATCGTCTATCCGGCGCTCGACTACCACTATGTGGCGCCGCAGCCGCTGGCCGGCGGCGAATTGTCGGCGGATGTCAACCTGACGAATATTTCGCGCACCCATGACGACTTCTATACCGTCGACGGCTTCGACCGCTTCCGCGGCCTGAAGGGACAGACCTCGCGACTGACGGCCGAACTGCAGTGGAAGCGCACCTACGTCACGCCGACCGGCCTGGTGATCACGCCACTTCTGGCCGCCCGCGGCGACGCTTTCGCGCTCAACATGGACAACCCCACGGGTTACACCGGCAACTATCTCGACGACAATTCCGCCACCCGCTCGATGTTCACCGCCGGGCTGGAGCTGCGTTATCCGATCCTGATGACGACCGAGAACAGCACCCATATTCTCGAACCTATCGCACAGATCTATGCCCGCCCCGACGAGCAGCTCGCCGGCCGGCTGCCGAACGAGGATGCACAGAGCTTCGTCTTCGACGCCACCTCGCTGTTCGATCGCGATAAGTTCTCCGGCTACGACCGCGTCGAAGGCGGCACCCGCGCCAATGTCGGCATCCAGTATACCGGGACGTTCGACAGCGGCTACAAACTGCACGGCATCTTCGGCCAATCCTATCAGATTGCCGGCCAGAACTCCTTTGCCACCGATGATCTCGTCAATGTCGGCGCGGATTCGGGCCTGGAAACCGACCGTTCCGATTATGTCGGCCTTGGCGGCGTCGAAACACCATACGGCGTTTCCGTCGCGGCCTCCTACCGCCTCGACGAGAAGGATTTCGAGTTCCGCCGCGGCGACCTGACGACGGCCTACCAGAACGACACCTTCCAGACGCAGGTGACCTACACCCATCTCAGCGCCCAGCCGGCCTATGGCTTTGCCGAGGACAACGACGAAATCCAGACCAGCAGCAAAGTCAAATTCAAGGATTATTGGGCGATCTTCGGCGGCATCGCCTGGGATCTGAACAATGATGTGCTCAGCCGCCGGACGCTCGGTCTCTCCTATGAGGACGAATGCACGATCTTCACGATCGCCTATACCGATACCCGGGACTCCGACGACGAGTCGGCCAGCGACTGGACGATCGGCGCACGGCTGACCTTCCGAACGCTCGGCGATATCAAGATCGGTTCAGACACCCTTGAGTGACGGGCGGCCGGCGCAAACATGGCCTGAAGCCATTCTTTCGCCGTATGCCTGTGCAGGACATTGCCGCCAGTCGGTATCTGAGGCATAGGGGTTTCGCCGCGTGTCTCGCACTGTGATAAAAAACGCCGCGAACAACGTCTCGCGGCGCTATCGGGAGGTCAACAGATGATTGACGCGAAAAAAGCCATAACCAAGTTCCTTGCCGGGGCAGCGCTTGCCTTGCTGACGGGGGTTGCCGCTCCGGCATTTGCCGCAAGCGAGGTCAAGGCCGTGGTGAACGGCACCGCCATCACCAGCGGCGACGTCGCCAAGCGCCAGGCCTTCCTGCGCCTTCAGCACACCAAGGCCGATGCCAAGGCTGCCGAGGAGCAACTGATCGACGAAACGCTCAAGCGGCAGGAGGTCTCCCGCGTCCATATGTCGGTCTCGCAGCAGGACGTCGATGCGTCTTTCGCGCGCTTTTCGGCCGGCAACAAACTTTCCGTCGAGCAGATGTCGCAGATCCTCGATCGCGCCGGCGTCGGCGTCGACCATTTCAAGGGTTTCATTGCTGTGCAGATGAGCTGGCCGCGGGTCGTCAACGCGCGCTACGGTTCGACCTCGCGGCTGTCGAACTATGATCTCGTCTCGCGCATGATGCAGAACAACAAGCAGAAGCCGGTGACGACCGAATATATGCTGCAGCAGATCATCTTCGTCATCCCGCAAGCCAAGCGCAACGCCATCACCGGCAAGCGCAAGGGCGAGGCCGAGGCGTCGCGCTCGAAATTTCCGGGCTGCGACCAGGCAAAGGTCTTTGCCGCGACGATGCGTGACGTTTCCGTGCGCGATCTCGGACGGATGCTCGCGCCCGAAATCCCGCCGGATTGGAAGCCGCTGGTCGAGCAGGCCAAGGGCAATACGACAGGGACCCGCGTCACCGATAAGGGCGTCGAATATCTGGCGATCTGCAGCCAGCGCCAGGTTTCCGACGACCAGGCTGCCGAAATGGTCTTCCGCCAGGAAGATCTCGGCAAGGCCAAGGGCGGCAAGGACGCCAGCCCGGAAAACGAAAACAGCAAGAAGTACCTGGATGAACTGCGCAAAAAGGCGCAGATCGCCTATCGCTGACCTGCGATGACGATACCATTTTCGCGACCGCTTGCGCTGAGCCAGGGCGACCCCGCCGGCATCGGGCCGGATATTACGCTGATGGCCTGGCTCCGGCGGCGTGAACTCGGGCTGCCGCCTTTCTTCCTGATCGGCGATCCCGAGGTGTTGGCGTTGCGAGCCCGCCAGCTCAACCTTTCGGTTTCGATCCGCGAGATTGAAAAAACCAGCGAGGCTGCCGGTATGTTTGCCGATGCGCTGCCCGTCATGACGGTGCCTGCCGGTATCGAGGTGGTTGCCGGCGAGCCGCATGCAGCAACGGCGAAGGGCACGATCGCGGCGATCGAAAAAGCCGTTTCGCTTGTCATCACCGGCGAGGCGCTCGCGGTCGTCACCAACCCGATCGCCAAATCAGTGCTCTACGAGGCCGGTTTCCGGTTTCCCGGCCATACCGAATTTCTCGCCGATCTCGCCGCCAGGGCGACGGGCAGGCCGGTGACGCCCGTCATGATGCTATCGGGACCGAAGCTTCGAGCCATTCCCGTCACCATCCACATTCCGGTCCGGGACGTGCCGCAGGCGCTGACCGGCGACCTGATCGTGGAAACCTGCCGGATCGCCCATGAAGACCTGAGGCAGCGTTTCGGCATCGCGGCGCCGCGGCTCGCGGTTGCCGGCCTCAACCCGCATGCGGGCGAAGGCGGGACGATAGGCAGGGAGGACGAGGATGTCATTCGCCCGGCGATCCAGCGCCTGCGCGACGAGGGCATCGATGCGATCGGCCCCCTGCCCGCCGACACGATGTTCCATGACGAGGCGCGGGCCCGATATGACGTCGCCGTCTGCATGTATCACGATCAGGCGCTGATCCCGGCCAAGGCACTCGGTTTCGACGACAGCGTCAACGTCACGCTCGGGCTTCCCTTCGTGCGCACCTCGCCGGATCACGGCACCGCTTTCGGCATCGCCGGCAAGGGACTGGCGCGCGAGCAGAGCCTCGTTGCAGCGCTGAAGCTCGCCGCCCAGCTTGGCCGCACTGCGGAAAGCCACCGCTGATGGCAGCACTCGATGGCCTGCCGCCGCTTCGCGACGTCATCCAGCGTCACGGCCTCGATGCGCGCAAGGCGCTTGGGCAGAACTTCCTGCTCGACCTCAACCTCACGCAGAAGATCGCCCGCACGGCGGGTGCCCTCGAAGAGACGACCATCTTCGAAGTCGGCCCCGGCCCCGGCGGGCTGACGCGGGCGATCCTGGCGCTCGGCGCCCGGAAAGTCATCGCCGTCGAGCGGGATACGCGCTGCCTGCCGGCGCTCGCCGAGATCGCTGATCACTATCCCGGCCGGCTCGAGGTGATCGAAGGCGACGCGCTGAAGACCGACTTCGAGGCCTTGGCGCCGGAAGGCCCGGTCAAGATCATCGCCAACCTCCCCTACAATGTCGGCACGCAGCTTTTGGTCAACTGGCTGCTGCCGAAGGCCTGGCCGCCATTCTGGCAGTCGCTGACGCTGATGTTTCAGAAGGAAGTCGGCGAGCGTATCGTCGCCTCTGAAGACGACGACCATTATGGCCGGCTCGGTGTGCTCTGCGGCTGGCGGACACAGGCGCGCATGGCCTTCGATGTGCCGCCGCAAGCCTTCACGCCGCCACCAAAGGTAACGTCGACGGTCGTGCATCTGACGCCGCGTGAGAACCCCATCCCCTGCGCTGTCGGCAATCTGGAAAAGGTAACGCAGGCGGCCTTCGGACAGCGCCGCAAGATGCTGCGCCAAAGCCTGAAGCCGCTCGGCGGCGAGAGGCTGCTCGTCAAGGCCGGAATCGATCCGGCCCGGCGGGCGGAAACCCTGTCAGTCGAGGAATTCTGCCTGTTAGCAAATAGCCTTTAGACTAGAGCGGGATGATTTTAGGTGGAATCGCAATTGGGATTCCCTTTTGGACGCAAATCAGATTCATCCTTCTGGCCGGTAAGGAGGCCGGTCTGGATGGCGAGACCTTTTTCAAATGATCTGCGAGATCGTGTTGTCGGGGCGGTGACGCAGGAGGGGCTGTCGTGCCGGGCTGCAGCCAAACGCTTCGGCATTGGCATCAGCACCGCGATCGATTGGGTACGGCGGTTCCACGCAACGGGCAGCGCAGCACCCGGCCAGATGGGCGGCCACAAGCCGCGGGCGATCTGTGGTGGCCACCGGGAATGGCT